>Ga0209061_1002631_pt1 | contig 21896 bp, 25 predicted proteins | sample Coa_R1_10_FD_187157 | JGI IMG/M metagenome (GOLD analysis project Ga0209061, IMG submission 187157) | Surface soil microbial communities from Centralia Pennsylvania, which are recovering from an underground coalmine fire - Coalmine... | ecosystem: Environmental > Terrestrial > Soil >...
GCCTTCACCTCGATTACAACCCGCCTTTCACGCGGATTTCACCCACTCTATCCGCTTTCATCTGCCTCCCCATCAAAGCTTCGACAGTTAGCTAATTGAATACAGGGCCTCGACGAAACTTGCAAACTGTGTTACACTTGCCAGCAAGGACAATAGTGCGGTAGAGATAACTAGTTGAGATTCTGAGTCATAGAGACAGTTACTAAGGAGGGCCATCGATGGCAACCTGTTCAAATTGTGGCTTTGATGTGACCGGGAAAAAGTTTTGCCAGCAGTGCGGGACACCCGTGCAGGCAACAGCAACTCCCGCTCCAGCGTCGGCGACACCTGCACCTACGACGGTCGGTGTATCATCCGAGCCTGTTGTGGCCGCGGGGGCACCGAGTGTTTGTCCGCGTTGCAATGGAGAAGTGAAACCAGGGGCAGCATTTTGTATGCATTGTGGCTCATCGTTGAGTCCGCACGTGACGCAGGCTACGGCTCAATCGCAGCCATTGACGCGCACCTGCCCGGCATGCCACACGCAGGTTCCCGTTGAGCATGCCTTCTGTAGCAACTGCGGGCAACCGATGGCAGCAGGAACCCCCACACCAGCACCAGCGACTGCGGCTCCCAGCTTCTGCACCAACTGTGGGATGCAGAACGCGCCGGGCGTGAAATTCTGCGCAAGTTGCGGTACGCCTATTGGAGCTAGCGCCGGAACGCCAGTACCGCAGCCATATATGCAGTCTGGACAGTATCCACAATATCAACAACAGCAGCCGTACTCGCAATACCAGCAGCCCCAACAGCCCTATGGGCAGCCACAGTACAATCAGCAGCCATACGGGCAACCCAACCCCTACGGACAGCAGCCCCAACAGCCCTATGGACAGCAGGCACCTTATGGGCAACCACAATATGCGCAGGCTCCGATGGTCTTGCGCTGTCCCGTCTGCATGGCAATGTCGCCGGTAGGCACAACTAACTGTCCCGGTTGCCGCACCAGCCTCGTCGGCATTGTTCCCACCCCCGCGAATATGCCGGTGCAGAACCAGCAGGGTGGCGTGCTCGGTGGCCTGTTTGGAGGCCAGGGACAGGGGCAGGGTGGTAATATGATGATGGGAGCGCTCGGTGGAGCGGCCGCCGTCATCGGCGGAGAAATGCTGTTGCACGGCCTCGAAAACGATCTCATGGGTGGCGGCAATAACTATGGCTACGAAGGCCACCATCACCACCACCATCGTGACGAAGGCATGCTCGGCGATCTGGGCAACATTGCCAATGACCTTGGCCTCTAAAAACTGAAGTGGCAAAGCAGAAGCGCGGTGAAATGTCGTGTTTCACCGCGCTTCTGCTTCCTTTCAATCCTTCAGCTTTCCCCCAAATGGGCTATCCCTGCACCATTTCTACCTCTGTCTGTTGCGACACACGATGAAACGGTCTATAATACGCGGGAACAAGCCTTCTTCATAGCAATGGACATTGGACATTTTCGTTATGCATGTATAAGGAGTCAGAAACCTCTCTGCCGGTCGGCATGGCGCTGACAGCACGCGAGGTTCTGGATTAAAAACAGGAATGAATTACCGAAAAACGACGCTACGCAATGGTTTGCGTTTATTCACTACCGAGATGCCCGGCATGCGGTCCGCCAGCATTGCTTTTTTCTTTACCGTTGGTTCCCGCTACGAACCGGATAACATCGCGGGTATCTCACATTTTATCGAACATATGCTTTTTAAGGGGACTCGCAACTATCCAAGCGCGCGGCTCATTTCAGAGGCGATTGAGGGCATCGGCGGCTCCTTCAACGGCAGTACCGGCAAGGAGCTGACCTGCTATACCGCTCGCGTTCCGGCTGACCAGCTTCCTGTCGTTCTACATGTGATGGCTGACATGATTCGCTATTCCCTTTTCGATGCGAGCGAAATCGAAAAGGAACGCGGCGTCATTATCGAGGAACTGAGCGCTACGCATGACGATCCGCAGGAATGGTCCAACTTGCTGGTCGACCAGGTGATGTGGCCCAATCTGCCGCTGGGTCGCGACGATGCGGGCTTTATCGAAACCGTTGAGCGGATAGAGCGTCGGCAGATGCTCGATTATCTACACACCCACTACCTGCCGAATTCGCTGGTGCTCAGCATCGCCGGAAACATCAAGCATGGGGCTGTCATCGAGCAGGTAGAGCAGCTTTTTGGCGATTGGGAGCCGGGAGAGCACCCACGCTGGCAGGAAAGCTTGCCGCCGCGAGATACAGTGCCGGTCGCAATGATTCAGAAGGAGACGGAGCAGACGAATTTCTGCCTCGCACTGCCTGGAGCTTCTCATTCTTCGCCCAATTATTATCCTATTCTGCTCATTAATGGCATTCTTGGCGAGGGCATGAGCTCGCGGCTCTTCCAGACCATTCGCGAGGAGCAGGGTCTGGCTTATGATATCGGCAGCTATATCAATACTTATTACGAAACGGGAAATCTGGTGATAAGCGCCGGAGTAGACCCCTCACAGACCGAGACAACAGTGCAGGCTATCCTGCATGAATTGACGCGATTATGTACAACACCCGTACCGGAAGATGAGCTTGAGCGCATCAAAGCCTATGTACGTGGAGGCATTCAGTTAGGTCTGGAAGGCACGCAACAGGTCGCATCCTGGCTGGCCGGTCAGGAAAGCCTGCGCAATCATGTGATGGACGTTGACGAGGTCATCGCCCGTATCAACGCTGTCACCCCGGCGGATATTCAGCGTACAGCGCAAATCAGCTTTGCTCCTGAGTGGCGCCGTCTCGCCATTATCGGGCCTGATGATCCGCAGCAGGTGAAACACTTTGAACGGTTACTCAGAGATTTATGACGGCTTCCTCCGGCGCGGACCGGTGGCTTCTATCACATTACGACGGCATTGCCGGTGGTAAAGCGGGAAGAGGAGAGAGAATCTATGGCATCAACAACGCTTCGCGATTACTTGCAGTATACTGAGGACGCTATCAGCACAGGCCGAATCGAGGACGCGCTGGCGCAATGCCAGCGCATCCTGAGCCACTTTCCAGAATCACTCGAAGCGCAACGGCTTCTCGGCGAGGTCTATCTGGCTCAGGAGCAACTGGAAGAGGCCCAGCAAGCTTTCGACTGGATTTTGACGAATGACCCGGAAAATGTCGTCGTCTACTGTGACCGCGCTCTCATCTGCGAGCGCATGTCAGATTACGACACTGCTCTGGATTGCTACCAGCAAGCTTATGAACTCAGTCGGGGTAATAGCCAGATACGGCACGAATTCAACAAGCTGAGCACGAGAGTGGGACAACAGGGCTTCATGCTCTCGCGGGCAGGCCTTGCTCGCCTCTATATGCGTGGTGATCTCCTCCCCCAGGCCATTCAGGAATGGGAAGCCGTCCTCTCTGTCAGTCCCGACCGCCTTGATGCCCGCACCGGTCTCCTTGAGGCGTACTGGCGCGAAGGTCTCTTTGAACAGGTTGAAGAACTTGCCAACGCTATTTTGAATGATGTCCCCGGTTGTCTGAAGGCCTTGCTGCTCCTTGCGCACGTCACTTCCTTAAAGGATATGCAGCGCGCTGAGGAACTTATCCAGCGCGCCGAGATGCTCGACCCCGAACTGGTCATGGCCCAGGAACTCTTCAGCGACCTGATTGCTAATCAACCACTGGACCCTTTCCTGCAACTCCTCAAACGCGAAGCCGTTGTTTTACCCGAGCCGCTTTCCTCTCCCGCTCCTCCTGAAGCATCCGATTGGAGCGCGCAGAGCACACAGATCGCTACAAATGGCACGCACAGTCCGTCATCTTCCCCGCCCGGTGCTCTCTTTAGCTGGAGCAGCCTGGGTCCGCTCCTCGACGTCCCCCAACAGCAGGAGCAGCCTGAGCAGGATGTTCCCACCTTTGCCTGGCCCAGCAATAGCGCGCTAGATATTAACCCGTGGAGTACTATCGATCAGCTTGCCGGACCTGTCGTCGAGCCAGCTTCTGCTGCTCGGCCTGTAACAGAGTCAGAAGCGGGGGCGGCAAAACAGCATACAGAGCCATTCACCGCACAGGAAGCAGAGAAACCGACGGCAGATGTGCAGCCAGCATGGTCGCAGGCAGATCAAATGGTCGAACCGGTAGCTGATGCATCAGGCACGTGGAGTGGCACGATGAGTCAGAACGAGGTCGTCCCCGATGCAAATGAAAGCGCGTGGGCTACGGAAGTCCGTGAAGAGGCTGCTCTACCTACGCCGCCAGCATGGCTTGACATGCTCACAAAAGGCGGGCGGCCTCAGCCTTCGTCTACCCCGTCAGCGCCTTTGAGCAACACCGGAAGTGTGGCAGAAGCATCGACCTCAGAAGCCGAAGTCAGATCGGCAAGTCCGGCTTCCAGGCCATCGGGGCCACTTTTTGCGGAGCCAGCAGCCCCCGCTCGCATGCCCTGGGAAAATGACCTGCAACCGGTACCCGTTAGCGAGGGAGACGAAGGCGAAAACCTGTCCTTCGGCCCTGAGTGGCTCAAGTCACTGGGCGCGGAGGTTCTAGAGCAGGGCGCTTCTGACGCCGCAAATCCGATCGAGCCTGTGGCTTCGCTGGGTGAGGAACTACCACCCACTGCGACGATACCTTCCCACAATAGCGATTTCTGGCAAGAAGCGGCGATTGATCCCTGGAGCAACCAGGAAGCAGGGCAAACACAGCAGGAAGCGCCGGTTCAATCCTGGCTTGAGCAACTCAATGCCTCTCCATCAACCTGGCAAACGCCCATCGATCCCTGGATGGAGCAATCTGCCCAACCAGCACAACCAACGCCACCATCAATCGAGATGCAGCAGGTACCTGGCGCTCCCTGGCCTGAAACAGTCGCAGAACCTGTGCGGCAACAACAAGAACCGGACATCCCAACAGCAGAGCAGCAGTTCGCTACACTGGAAATACTGGAACGCGACCTGTACGCGCAAGGCTTCGTGCCGCTGGAGCCAGGCTCCCTGGCAAAGATTGCCGAAGAAGAATCCCTCTCTACGGCACTGGCGCAGTTTGGCTCGGAGCCACTCCCTAGATCGCCCTATGAAGAGCAGCCTGCACAATCGTGGCAGCAACCAGAGCAGGCAGCTCTGGTTGCACAGCCAGAAGCTCAAACACTCACGTCGGGAGCGCAGCCTGAGGCCCGGCAGTCAGCACCAGCCCAGCCCGCAGTTCAGTTCTACGAACCGGTTGAGGAGCCGCTGTGGACGGCCACAGCAGCCGGTCCGGCAAGCAACCCCACTCTGGATCCGGTCTCCGAGGCAGAGGTGACGATCCAGCAGTCATCCAGGCGGACAGGAGCCATTTCACAACCTGTGCTACCTGTTCCTCCCGCCGATGCCGTAGTACAGCCAGCACAGGCGGCACAAACAGCACCGGCAGTTCCTCCAGTGCCGAAGAAGCCAGCAGCTTCCAACGATTCTTCGCTGGATGAACTGGAGTTGACAATGAGACGCCCCGTTGTCAGATTGCAGCCAGCAACGCAAAAGACGGCTAACCTCCCGGGTCAGGCACCGACAACACCTGCCAGAAGCCGTTCAGGAACGGCAAACAGAGCGGAAGACAGCAGCATGAGCTACAAAGAACGACTACGTAAGGGCTACCATCACCAGCTCGCCGGTGATTACGATGAGGCCATGCAAGAATACCGTGTCATTATCCGCAACGCCCCGGAATTATTGGGCGAGGTTGTCAGCAACATGCGCGCCCTGCTCAAGCTCGCGCCCAGATATGCCCCCGGTTATCGTGTTCTGGGCGACGCCTACATGCGGCAGGGAGAATACCTGCAAGCCATGGAAGCCTATAACAAGGCTCTGATGATGGCGAAAAAAGGCGTGCAGGGGCAGACACAGGAACAGCGATAACGTTAGCACAGAGCAAAAGGAGTCATAGTTTGGAAACTATCCTACAGCGACTGACCGATCTTGATGATATCATCGGCGCGGTACTTGTCAGCAAGGAAGGTTTGATCGTCGCCGGAACACTGCATAGCGAGGACGAGGAGATGATCGGCGCTATGTCGGCGGCAGCCTTTGGCTCGATTTCTGACTACACACAGCAGATCAACAGCGGTGAGATGCGCCACGTCATCATCGAGACGCAGACGGGGACTATCCAGCTTGCCGACCTCGGCGACCTCATTCTCGTGGTCACCACGCAATCACAGCGCAATCTTGGCCGCGTTCGTATAGAAATGAAGAAAGTTTGCAAACAAATCGCGCAGATGGTTGCAAGCTACTAAAATAGAGAACAGAGAATGGAGACATATGGAACGCACATTGATTATTGTCAAGCCCGAAGGGGTACAGCGCGGGCTGATCGGAAAAGTTCTTTCCCGCTTTGAGGATCGTGGACTGAAATTTGTGGGCCTCAAGCTTATGCAGATTACGCCCGAACTGGCCGCGCAGCATTATGGCGTACATAAAGGCAAGCCCTTTTATGAGGGGCTTGTCAAGCATATTACCTCCAGCCCTGTTGTTGTAGGCGTGCTGGAAGGGCCGAAAGCCATCAGCGTCGTGCGCAATACGATGGGAGCTACCAATCCTGTCGAGGCTGCACCGGGCAGTATTCGCGGCACCTATGCCCTGGAAATCGGCTTCAACATTGTTCATGGCTCTGACGGGCCGGAAACCGCTGCTTTTGAGATTAATCTCTTCTTCAAGCCCGAAGAACTGGTCCAGTACAATCTCGTCGAAGATCAGTGGGTATACGAGCCTGACGTCTGAGAAAGCTACATTTTCAGACAGGACTTTGGGTACCAAAAACCATCCGAGCAGTGAAAACTGCTCGGATGGTTTTTGGTTTTTCTGCTGTACTCGCCTCTCTCAGGACGTGGTAAATGACAATTACCGCATGCCATGAGGCTAAAAAGGCAGAACAGTGAGGATGTGCAACAAACACTCGAAACACTGCTGGAGAACGCCGATCCCATGATATGGCATCAACAGCAGATATTGCACTGCTACCTATCTGCCTTAACGCTCTAGCGGCTTCACGACGTACATTCTCCTCATCGTAGGAGAGTGCCCGTATCAGACTTGGCAGAGCGGCCACATCGCCAATCTTGCCGAGCGCTTCGGCAGCATTAGCGCGGATAGACCACTCCTCGCTCTCGGATTCGAGGATCTCCATTCCTCGTTCTCCTCATGAAGAACTTCTTGCAAAGTCGGCACAATTGCGCTACCCATCTTTACAAGTGCTTCGGCGATAGTATGGCGGATACCTTCCGGGTGATCATGTAGAAGTTCGATTAGTTGAGAGGCAACAGAAGCATCTCGTATATTCCCTAATGCACTGATCGTGCGACGGCAAATCGTGATTTCTTCACATTGAAGAGCTTCTAGAAGGTGAGGAATAGCGCGTGCATCACCAGCATCACCTCTTGCTAGAGCAGCAGAGATGCGTACATCTTGCAGGCATGAGATAACGCCCCAATCAATGCCTCAACAGGGAGTCGCGGTATTTTGCAAGGTTCCTGCGCAAGAAGAATGCAACGAGGTAGCCAGCGTCGATTGCAAGGGGACGAACCACTCACACATGAGGCTTAGCCCGGAGTCGGAGGCGAGAACTCTTTTTCCTTCTCTCTTCGTCACTCTTGCCCGGGCAAGAGGCCACGTTCCAGGGCAACCGCGACGGCAGCCGCACGCGAGTCCACATCCAGCTTGTTGTAAATACTGGTGATATAGGCTCCCACCGTCCGCTCGGTAATGCCCAGGCGCTTCGCAATTTCTTTACTACGCTCGCCTCGTGCGACGCCCATCAGGACCTCGCGTTCACGTTCCGTGAGGGCGACCCGACCTTTTCCTCGTGGCTTCTCAGCCGGACGTGCCGGAGAAGGCTCGGAAGGGAGCTGCGTGGCGCGGGCAGCATGCAGGAGCAACCGCTCCACCAGCTCTGGCTGGACCAGACGCTCTCCGCGTGCAGCGGCACGGATCGCGTTGAGCAACACCTCCAGGTCGGCGTCCTTGAGCACATAGCCACAGGCGCCTGCCTGTAATCCCCGAATCATCAGGGCATCTTCGTTGTAGGTCGTGAGAATGACGACGGCAATCTGTGGCCAGCGCTGGTGGATGTGTTCGATTGCTTCAATGCCATCCATGCCTGGCATCCGCAGATCCATCAACACGACATCTGGTTGCAGATCGCCGATCACCCGCAGGGCCGCTTTGCCATCAGCCGCTTCCCCAACCAGTGTGAACTCCTCGCCCCCGTCTTCCAGCATGGTCCGTACTCCTGTGCGAATCACTTTATGGTCGTCCACGGTGACCACACGGATCGGCTGGCTCATCGCGTTCCCTCGCTTTCCTCTGGTTCTCCTGCGAGAGAGGGCTGTGCTTGTTTCTTCGAAAGCTCAGGGAAGCAGAGACGCAGCCTCGTTCCCTCCTGCGGCCTGCTTTCCACCTGCAAGACACCACCCATCAGACGGGCGCGTTCGTCCAGGCCGATCAGCCCGTAGTGCTCCTGCTGGGTGGCGACGAATGCTGGATCAAAGCCTTTCCCATCATCGCCGATCTCCAGCATCATCTGCCCTGCATCCTGTGTGAGACACACCCAGGCATGAGAGGCATGGGCATGCCGGGCAATATTCGTCAACCCCTCCGACACGATGCGGAGCAGATGCTCTGCACACGCTTCTGAGATACTGCTCCACGCGCGCAGCTCCGTGCGACAGGGAATGCCCGAGGCCAGGGTGAACTGCTGAATCTTTTCTTCCAAAGCTGTGCCCAGATCCTGGAGTGGCGACTCTTCGGCCCGCAGATCGCCAATCGCGCTGCGGGCGTCGGCCAGTGCCTCACGGATATCACTGATCGCCTGCCTGATGGCCTCTTGCGCAGGCCCATAACGCTGGCTCTTCAGACGGGAGTTGGCGGCTTGCAACTGCATCATCACCCCAGCCAGGCCCTGTGCCAGCGTATCGTGCAGTTCTCGCGCCAGACGCTGGCGTTCCGTCAGGCGGGTCAATTCCTCGATGCGTTCAGCTGACGCTTGCAATTGGGTATGCGCCGCCGCCAGGTCCCGGTGGGCCTTTTCCAGATGGGCATAGGACGCGATCAATTGGACATACAGGACCAGATACCCACCGAGCAAGAGCAGCATGATCACCAGACTGGAGAGATCCGAGAGATGGATGGGAAGCAGATATCTCCATTGATGAAGGCTGGCCAGCAGAATGCCGAAGAAGAGCACAACACTGCTACAGGCAACCATGACAACCAGGCTAGTGCGTTCAAGCAGCGTCGCGAGTTCGAGTGCCAGCACCAACAACAGGATCAGTCCGATCTCTAGTGGTGGCCCGCTCAGCAGCACCAGAACCGCCAACAGGGCCTGGAGCGGAAAGGAGAACTAGAAGAAGCGGCGGCCCTGCGTCCCAGAAACGCTGATCCACATGAGCGCACCCAGGCAAAGCATCGGCACCGTGAACAGGACGACAGACAGCCCATGCTCCCCCAATCCTTGCAGAAAGGGCACGAGGCAACTCCCTGATCCAGCGGGAATAACGGTGCAATTGGGCAGGCCGAGGCCAACCTGCTTGCCTCCTCCCAGGAGATTCAAGCTGCCCCAGAGATACAAGGCAGCGACCCACATGAGGAAAAACCAGCGAAGTGAGCGAAAAGGAGCAAGCATGCGCTGTGTGTTCATCGAACGGATCTGCTCTCGCACCTGGGCTGACGCCTGGCTATTCCAGCTGGCCATTGCCCTGTGTATCGGAGGAAGCGGGCTACTGCTCCGCTGGCTCTGCTCATGCAGCAGGCGCCCTGGATGGGCCTCGGTGGCTTTACGTGCAGGCACAAGCTGGATGGGGCTTGGGTGGCTCGTTGCTGGCATCCTTTCGGCCAACACCTTTCTCTCGCTCTTTCAGCCCCAGGCTCCCACTGATTCCACGCCGCCGTCTCTTCTCACCATTTTCTTGAGCATCGTGATCCTGGTGAGTGGAGCGGTGCTCCTCGTGACAACGAATGTGGATCTCGTGCTGGCGCTCTGCTCCCTGGTGTTTCGCCATCTCCCCGGCCTTGCTCCAATCAACCGCACCAGCCTGGCCCATCTGCGGACAGCTCGCGCAAGGACGGGGGTGACGATCGCGCTTTTGAGTGGGGTTCTGTTTCTCGTGGTGCTGCTGGTCACGACCAATCTGGGCGCCATTCAAGAATCCCAGGCGTTGGCGAACACCGGCGGGTTCCAGTTAGAAGCCGATGTGCTGGCGATCCAGCTTGTCAACTCAAACACGCTCGGCCCAACCTTGCAGGCCCTGCAACAGCAGACCCTCCTGGGACACGATTTCACGGCCGTTGGGGCGCTTCGTCTCCTGTATGTGCCAGAGAGTAAAACCATTCAGGTTCGCCTCAATCTGCCAGGGCAACCATCCTATCCCTTGCTCGGAAATGGAAGGCCATATACCGCGGCACCCTACGTGGCGGATGATGCGTTTCTCTCCATGACCACGATGCCCCTGTACGCACGTGCCCAGGGCTATTCGTCGGATCGCCAGATCTGGGACACGCTGAAAACACGCCCTGGGTATGCGGTGCTCACCTACAACCCGCAAATCACGGCGCTGCCCACGCAGAATGGCTTTGTCCCGTTTACTGCCTGGATACCAGAAACTGCAGGATCGAGAGCAGTAGCCCAACCGGTGACGATCATTGGCCTGGTCCCGGCCTCCGTGCACTGGCCCACGCTGTATCTGTCCACCCAGACAGCACTGGAGGTGGCGCACATCCCCTACGCAGATTTTCTGACGCAGTACCTGTTTCGCGTCAAGCCGGGGGTCAGTGAAGTGCAGGCAGCGAGCGACTTGAGCCGTGTCCTACAGATCGCGCAGACCGGGGTTTTCATCCAGTCGCTCGACAATACTGGCTCCGCTGGCATTACCCTGGTGTTGACGCTGTTACTCAGTGGCTATCTGGTGCTAGGGTTGCTCTTTGGGGCGCTGGCGCTTGGCATGATCGCGAGTCGAGCCGTGGTGGAACGCCAGCAGCAGATCGGGATGATGCGGGCCCTGGGTTGTTCGCGTGCCCTGGTGCGCCGCTCGTTTCTGCTGGAATCCGGGTGCGTGATTGTGCTCAGTGCGGGAGTGGGCACGCTGCTGGCACTCTGGCTGGCCTTTCGGGTCGCCCAGGAGAACTATCTGAACTTCCCACTGCCATTCCTGCCAATCATCTGGATTCTCCTTGGGAGCATGCTCGTCACTGGTGCGAGTGTGCTCTTCCCCGCGTGCCAGGCAGCACGGATCTCGCCGGCTGAGGCACTCCGGTATGAATAGATGAAAGCAAACATCACAGAGTAAACCACAAAGGAAGAAAGAACAAAACGAAGGCAAACGAACCGGTACAGAATCAAGAACAGCAAGCGGCACAGCAGGTCCAACCCTCTCTGCTGCGCAAGCCGCAACGTCGGGAGAAAGGACGGAAAACACGCAGGCTTTCGCTCCTCCTGCTCGTTTTCGGAGGAATCGGCGTGCTTGGGGGAGGGGGAGTCCTGGCCTGGTATCTGCTGACCTCCCACACTCCAACGCCAGCACAGGCGCCGATGCAAACGCATTGCATCTCGCATATCCCCAGGGACTGGCTCAAGCAGCAACTCGCCGTGCAACTCCACCTCTCTGAGGATCAGATCACCGAGGAAGTCCAGCGTGGAAAGCAGATCCAGGACATTGCGAGCGCGCAGGGCCTTTCTCCAGAGCAACTGTACCAGAAGGAGAGGCAACTGTTGCAGGAAGGAAATACCATGTGGCTGAGTCAGGGCTGTATTCCACCGCACGTCGCGACGGTGCAAAGCCAGCGCTTCGGCCAGCTTTCGCAGCAGGCAGTAGACGCCACGTTTACGCAGTTGTTTCGAGGATGAGGAACACACAGGCAAAGAAGGTTGTCGACCTCTCCGACAGGAAAGACAGGAATGATGGAAATGAGCGAGGCAATGGCGATGCTACCTATGATGGCACCAGATCAGCGTCAAACGCGACAGAAAGCTCGGCGAGAGATTGTTCGACAGGTGGAGTTTGGGGCAACGGTCTCAGAGACGCTGAGGCGTTGCCCAGTTCCGATGCATCGTACCACCGTGTATCGACTCCTCAAGCGAGTCAAGCAGGAAGGTGAGCACGCATTTGCAGAGAGACGCCACGGCCATCCAGTGAAACTGCGCGGAGAGGTGCTCACCTGGCTTCTGAACTATTGTCAGAACCACGCGTCTGTTTCCAGCTCGGAACTCCAACTCCTCATCGCCGAACGGTTCAGCCTTTCGGTGAGTGTCAGTCAACTCAACCGTGTTCGTGCCACTCATGGCGTGCGCCGTGTACCCCTACCGCGAGAAAAAAAGTCCAAAACGGGCCTGGTGCTTCCCTCAGGATACCATGAACAGGCCGGAGGCTTGCTGCTCCTGGCAGCAGCCACTGAGACCGGCCTGCTCACTCAGTTGCAACAGACGCTGCCACCTCCTCCAGATCCAGGGCGTCTTCCTCTCGCAAGCAGTCCAGCAGTGCGCCACCGTCTGGTGCTCACGCTCCTGTTTCTGGGCGCGGTCGGATTGCAGCGCACGTGGGATCTGCGTGGCTATACCGCCGATGGTCTGGCCTTGCTCACTGGTCGGACGCACGCCTATGGCTATCGGTACACTGAAGCATTCTTGTCACAAGTGGCCCGCGCTGATGGCGCCGAGCGCTTTACCGAAATGCTCAGCTCTTGGGCGACGCACCTCTGGCATCCCGTTGAAACAGCAGCAGAAACTGAACACCCACACCATCTTCAGGCGCTGACCTGTTACCTTGATGGGCACCGCAAGCCGGTCTACAGTGATGTTCTGCTCCCTCATGGGCTCGTTGGGCGTCTCGGCGTCGTCCTGGGATGTCGAGCGCTGCTGTTATTGCATGATGAAAAGGGCCATCCCTTGTATGTAACCACCCATCGAGGAGACCAGCATTTGACTACAGGCGTCCCCGCACTGCTGGAGCGATATGAACAACAGGCGCAGACTAGCCTCGTTGCCCGCATGATTGTGGACCGGGAGGGCATGGCCACCGAATTCCTGGCGCGGTTGCACGCGGAAGGGCGCATCGTGGTCACGATTTTGCAGACCAATCAATATCGCGATCTGTCCTCGTTCTCCCAGATTGGTTCCTTTGTGCCGCTGAGCACGGACGCTTGCGGGCAGGTCATCCGGGAGGTGGCACCGGCGCGCATTGCCTTATCCCGCGAGGAGTATCCGGACGAGCCGCTGTATTTGTGGCCCTCATCCGCGATCTGCGTCGAACCGTCGAAACCCGACCCGATCCAGAGGAAACGGAGTATCCGCGCCGGTGGGACGGAGACCTACCTTTGGAGGAGCAAGCCTGGTGGCGCGACGGATGACAGGCGACGGCGGCCCCGGCCAAAGCAAAGGCGGCGAAGCTCATTCCCATTGTCACAACCGAAGCGGTGCCGACGATTGACGCCGTGGAATTCGCTCGGACCTACATTCACCGCTGGCCCGCCCAGGAAAACGTCATCAAAGATTATTTGTTGCCTCTGGGACTGGACATCAATCACGGCTTTGCGAAAACGGTGGTCGAGAACTCGGAGGTGACCAAACGACGAACGCACCTGGAGCAGCGCTTAACCCGCCTCAAGCAGTGGGCACAAAGTGCAGGGAAACGCGAAGCACAGGCCAGCCGCCGACGGGAACGACTCCGCACTGCCTACAATACGCGCAGTAAGGAGTTGTACCAAGACCTGTGGGCGTATCAGCGTACCCTGGAAGAGCAAGCGGTGGCTGATTATGTGCTGCGACGCGAGGTCAAGGAGCGCAAAGCCATCGCGGATGCCGAGCTAGAACAGTTCCGCGCCAAAGAATGGAGCGCCTATGAACAGTGCAATGCGGAGTTCCAGAAGCAGGAACGCTACTGCCGTGAGCAGCGCGAAGTTCTTCGTACATTAGAAGACCTGAAGGAGCAGGAGCGGACGATGTATGAGCTCGACAACCGAAAGGATCAAGTGATGACCGTGTGTAAAGTGGCCGTGGCGAACCTGGCGATGTGGGTACGTGACCAGTATTTTCCGCCTTCCTATGCGCAGGCTACCTGGAAGCGTCTGCTCCCGTTTTTTGAGCTTCCTGGTACGATCACGTATCACGGGCAAGTGGTACAGGTTGAATTGCGCCCGTTTAACGATCGCGCGCTCAACCGAGATCTGCTCATCCTATGTGAACGAGTCAACCAGGCGTCTCTACGCTTGCCCAATGGATAGCGACTCTCCTTTATCATCCAGTCAACCTGTTGCACTCTTGCTGCGCAGAGAAGGGCCAAAATACCGTGACTCCCTGCTAACGGGTGTAAAATCTGTTCAGTGACATAGCGGGTATAAGATTGGCCTGCTATTTGTTCAAGTGCGAGACCGAGGAGAGCAAAGCCGAGATTCGAGTACTGTATTTTCGTCATAGGGGCGACAATCAATTCCATCTCTTTCAAGTTCGCTTGAATTTCCTCTCCCGAAGGAAAAATTACGACGTTTCCTTTATACACCCGTTCCCCCGAATCATCACGCGGGAGACCTGCTACGTGCGCAACGACTTGCCGAAAGGTGACCGGAGAAGGATCAGTGAAGCGTGATTGCACCTTGCCAGAAGGCAGATATTTCTCTAGAGGATCATCCAAATGCAACTTTCCTGCGTCTCGCAGTTGCATCAGCATAGTAGCAGTGAAAAGCTTGGTGAGCGACGCGATCCGATAAATGGTCTGTGGGGTCGCAACAACCCTCTGTTCGATGTTAGCAAAACCAAAGCCCTTGGATCAGAGTACTTCTTGATCATATACCATCGCAAAGGAGAGTCCCGGAAGGTTTCGGGCTTCTCGCTCCGCTTCAAGGAATGCGTCGAGGAGCGCGAAAGTAGCTTGCAGTTCTCTTACCCGCCTATCAATAATCATCCAAATGAACTCCTTCGTTTTGTCGTGAGCAGATATTCAACGACCTTACCTTCATCATCTTTCTTTTTGCCAACAATCTCCTTAAGATCATTGTATCCACCTTTCTGACGTTTGCAAAGCTGATCTTATTTATAGACTTTCCATATATTTTTTACCAAATTTACAGATATCGGTTGCTTTGGTATTGACATTCACCCTATTCTATGTTTTAAAGAAAAATGCATGCCGAGAGTAAATTAGCATCAAGATTCTTCCTGGAGAAAGCAGCGTAAAACCTCATATGAGAGAAGGCGTCTTGTAGAAGGTAAAGTCGTTGAATATCTGCTCACGACAATAAGTCTGGTTTGTAGAGCCAATGAGGCTCATTCAGGCGGTAGTACAGAAATTGACGACACCATGCCGAGTTTTGTGTCATAGGTATGCTGGATCGGCCTGGCAGCGTTCAATTACACAAAACTCGGCATGGTATCAAATTGACGATGGTTGAAATCAAAAGGAAAGAAGATGTTTGATGGAACACAAACGACACCTCACCAAAGCTGAACAAGCTGCCCAAACGCTGATACTTGAGCATCAAACAGAGTTGTATTTTGTCAAAGATGCTCTCAGTTCCCCGCCAATCGATGTTGTAACCGCAGATGTTCATGGAGGCCCTCCTGTCTGCGAAGAGGTTCTTCAACGCCTTGTGGCCAGAGAAGGGGACAGTTCGGCCAGAAGCGTAGACCAACTTCTCGCAGAACGACACCACCTCCTTTCTCTCCTGTGAGATGAGCAGCCTTTTAGCAGAAATAAGTGCTCCAGAGTGGGGATGCATTTCGCTTTTCCTCCTCTGGACGCTTCTTACGGTGATCTTTCAATTCACTGGAACCAGGATCAAGGTTTTTATTCCCCTCGCTATCCTTGGGTTGCTCCCTAGTTGGAACTTCTTTGCCCCGCGTCCTGGTACCAGCGATTATCATCTGCTGTATCGTGACCGCCTGGCTGATGGGGTGATATCCCCTTGGCGTGAGATTTCGCTGGAAACATCACAGTGGTGGATGGCTCTCTGGAATCCACATATGCGCAAGATCAAAGCCCTCTCTGATGTAGTCCGGGGCTTCCAAACCTTACTTGACCAATCCACAGAGCAGCCAACGCCACTGTGGTTCGAGGTCAGCGTCCCCTATCTGCTGCTCTTATATACGGTGGCATACTATCCGCATCTATTAGGGACGGACGCGGTGCAGTTTCTGGTGGTGCGTTCGCCAGATGGCCTCTTTGAGAGTGAGCCGGAGGTGCTTTTTCTCTCACGTCTCCATCCTCTCAGCACCAGGCAAACCTCACTTTCTAAAGAAGAAGCTACTATCACTGAGTGACGATGAGAAAGAGGGGAAGTAACGATGCAAAGCACAGATCTGGCCGTGACACTGCGCCTCATCGACTGCATTGCAGCTTGCGGAGTAGTTCTTTCCTCACTTGAATATCTCACCACCCACTCTCTCCTGAGCGACACTGGACTTCTCAGTTGGCCTGTCCACCGGCTCCACTTCAGGCTGCTGACACATGGTACCCTGGCTGTGGTACTGAATACTTCGCTTGCTTATCCAAATGTAGTCGTTCTCTTAGGGATACAAAGCGGGCTGTCGATCCTGCTGTTGGTAGGTTCTCTCTTCGGTATCCTGCCAGCTCTCGCAGCTTTTCTCTTGACATCTGGTATTGCTCTTACCCTGCTTCTCTTTGCACTGAGATCCTCCTACGGCCGAGAAGGAGCAGATCAGATGTTTGTTATTATCTTCTCCGCATTGGCGCTGACCTACGCTTTCAACACCACAGTGATCTTTACTGCCTGTCTCTGGTTTCTGGCGATTCAATCGTGCCTTTCCTACGCGACAGCAGGAATAGCTAAGATTACATCGCCAATCTGGCGTAGTGGTCAAGCACTACCTGCTATTATGGCAACCAGGGGCTTTGGATATTACTCATTCTCTGTTTGGCTACGGAAACATCCAAGATTCACAAAGGTATTGACCTGGGGTACAATGGGGCTTGAGATGCTCTTTCCTCTTGCCCTCCTCGGTCCCCAGTGGCTCACACTTGTCTGGCTGCTCTGCGGGTTTGGTTTTCACATCTCGAACGCCATTCTCATGCGCTTGAACCGGTTTATCTGGGCCTTCGCCGCCACTTATCCAGCTATCTGGTACTGCGCGAGTACTATCCACTTATTGAGATAATTTTTCAAACGGTTTCCTCCGTAGGCAACTTTTTTCGAGCCTTGAGCAGACGTACATGATGTATCGAGTTTTTGCAAAAGACAGGAAGGATTGAACACTCTTCATACGCAAGGACATCACGAGGAATAGAAAGGGACCAATTATACTAATGGAAGAGCGTGCGGCTCCTACACAAATATCTACAGGATCAACAGCAGGTGATACTACGAAGCAGGATCTATCTGCTGTATCCGGTGCAAATCTAGATCGGACAAATGGCGTCCCCATTTTCATCAATCGTAACTATGCGTTACTCTGGGTGGGTCGCACCATTTCTATTGGAGGTGATTATGTTTTCAATACTACCCTGGTTCTCTGGGTCTCTATTCAGGTTGCTGCTGGACAGTCTTGGGCTCCACTAGCAGTAAGCGGTGTCGTCCTGGCGGCAGGACTTCCAGCTATCCTGGTGAGCCTCATTGCAGGTGTGTTCGCCGATCGGTGGGATAGGCGCCGAGCAATGGTACACACCAATCTATTAAACGTCGGCTTGATAGCTGCTCTGATCCCAGTTGCTCTGCTTCCGACTAGTACGCTGCCACCAGGCTGGAAGCTCAGTCTTATCTATCTCCTGGTCTTCCTGGCTGGGGTAGTGACCCGGTTTTATATCCCCTCGAGCGTTGCTCTGGTTGGCGAGATTGTGGATGAGGCCGATCGCCCACGTGCCAGTGGCCTGAATCAGATGAGCTACAGCCTCTGTTCGATTGCTGGGCCTTCATTGGCTACATTATTTTTCTTCATCTTCGGACCACCGTTGGCTATTCTCCTCAATGCCCTCTCTTTTCTTGCCGCTTCCTTAACAGTATTGCTCATTCATCCTCCACGTACTCCCCTCAGGACACCGTCTCGTCAACGACGAAATTTCTGGGACGAGTTTCGGACAGGGATTGATTTTTGCTTTCATCACACTATCTTGCGAGTCCTGCTCATAGCTACAGCACTGATCTTCATCCAGGAAGGGGCCGAGCGCGCTCTGACGATCTTTTTCGTTGGCCAGAATCTGCATGCCCCCTCTGGCGACTACGGCTTCCTACTAACAGCCTCAGCTGGTGGAGTTGCTGTTGGAGCACTCCTGACAACGGTTTTTGCTCGATACCTCAGCATGGGCCGTCTTTTCGGCCTCTCTCTTCTGCTGGCAGGGGGACTCGAGCTACTCTACGCCCGCCAGAGCAACCTCCTGCCAGTACTTATCATCTGTAGCTTCCAGGGGCTGCTCTTCGGTGCCTTCAACATTGCCCTTTCCCCACTTATGCTGCATGCCGCGCCCGACCATATGAGAGGTCGCGCCAGTTCCATACTCGGTACACTGACAGGAGTCTCGATTATGCTTTCTACTGCCCTTGCTGGTTGGCTTGATAGTACCTTGCTTCGCAACTTCCATACAATGCTGTTCGGTGTCACCTTTGGTCCTGTCGATACGATCTTCACCTTTGCCGGTATAATCACGATCCTGAGTGGCTGCTATGCACTGGTAAACCTACGTCGAGTGCGCCTGAAAGGAGAGCATTCCAGAGTGAAAGCAAACTGAGATCTGGTCCGATCACCTTTCAAGGCTGGATATGTTGATTTCGAGCAATCAAACGGTTTCATCACTTTATCCTCTCAGCAGTTTCAGCTTCTCTTTCACCTGCGTGCGACTCACCTGAGTATAGCGCAGCGTAGTCTGGATGGCAGGGGTACTCTTCATAGTCACATGGCCGAGATAATAAGCGACCTCCTCGAGTGTCCAGCCGGCCTCCCTCGCTCGATGCGCAAAATCGTGGCGCAGATCATGAAAGGAGAGATCGGAGATGAGTTCCCACTCCTCCCTGTTTGCCCGCTGTTTGAAGGTACGGAACCAATGGTGAATACCATCCTCCGTGAGATGCGGACTCCTCTGGGAGGTAAAGACGTAGATGCTCTCTGCGTCACGACCACCGTGCTGGATATAATCATACAGGGGACGACGCGCCTCGTTCAGGAGATCAATGTCGCGGAACTTTTCCCCCTTGTGTCCAACATGGAGCCAGCCAATCTTTGGACCAACGTGGGTATGCTCCATGAGCAAATACGCAACATCACTCACTCGACACCCTGCCCAATAGCCCAATGCAAACAGGGCCTTTCCGCGCACGTCGTCAGCTTTCTCGACAAGGTTACGCAGCACAAAGCGTTGATCTGGTGAAAGAATGCGAGGTGCGAGCGTCTGCTGTGCTTTGATTTCGATACCGCTGGTCGGATTGCGTTTGAGGACTTCCTGCTCATCCCATGGAATACATAGCGGAGGACGAGAAGCTTTTCCGGAAAGGGTATGTCCTTGTGGCGGTAGAGGCAGTAGCAAATCGACCGGAATAGTCACATGTGTTCGCCTCCGTTTGTCTATGCACAAATAGGTATTACCTGCCTCGGCCCAGTGAAGCTTCCGTGTGACATGAGGCAAGGGCTGCTGTGAAACGCTATAATACACATCTTCGCGTCTGGCTTCGATGCTGATAGTTCGCTTCGTACATTGCTCATAGTTTCCATCAATGTCATAGAGTCTCAAGCGCTCATCCACGTTGCGGTAGCGTTCGAGCATGTCCTCCCAATGACGGGCATTCTTGAGCGGAACGTACGCCCATATTCGCGGACTTGCTCCTCGCTACGCACCACGCCGCGCTCTGGCTCCGGAACAGACAGGTCCACCTCAAGCGCTGCACGCGGGACAACAGCGCGCGTCTGGGCGGCGGTGACCCTATAGCTGATAGAGATGCGCACTACCGCATGCCTTTGCGCCGGAATGGCCGCTCAGGTGCGCCGCGCACTTCCAGTGGAGGCATGGTTCCCTGCGCGCCTGGCCAGGCCCACGTTTCGAGGCCAGGGCCTGGATGAAAGTCAAACAGGCGCACTGGTTGACGATCGGTGACGAGGTGGCCGACGAAAAATGCGATGGGAATATGCACCAGGCCGTGAAAAGCAAATTCCGCCTCTCCGCGCCTGGCGAGTGCTGCATAGAGCGGCCCCTGGGGGCCGGTGAGACGCAGTGCCGCACCCTGGGGATCGGTAAAGATGCCATTGACCACCAGATCCGTAAAATCCAGTGAGACGACCTCCACCGAACGGGATGTGCTGTCTTTCTCCAGAATGCCAAGGAGTTCGTGTGCAGCGATGGGACACAAGGACTGTGCACAAAGAATAAGGAACGACCCTTTCTCTGGCACGCGGTGTGCGCTCGCAGCCAAAGGGGGTACGGGGCGTGAACGCAGCAGTCCGACGGTGAATGCAGCAGCCGCCTCAGCGGCGAAGGGTTGCCAGTCGTCGTTCTTCTGCTCATTCGCATAGTCGCAGATGCCGCGCACCTCGATGAATGGTGGTGGGTGAGGCTGCTGAGCAGCGGCTCGTGCCACACCCGCGCCCTCCATCACCACGGCTAATAGCCCGGGGCATTCCTTTAGTAGCCGAGATAATGCCCTGGCATCAGCGATGACCTTCTCGCCGCTACCAATAGCGCCGAAGTAAGCCTTTGGAAAAGGAACATCTGCTTGTGCGGCTCCTGGCCTCGCGATAGCAATATCGCTTCTCCACTCGCCCGCTTCATATACCAGCGCACGCCCATAGAGGAGGCGGTCTGAAAGAAATTGCTGTGCCCGGCGCTGTTCTCCTCTCGGCGTGCGCTTGGCTGGCTCGTAATAGTATACAAAATCGGAGACAACGACATCGCCGAGCGCTACCTTGCCGGGAACGCCACCGGCGATACCAACCATAAGCACATAGGCTGGTCGCCAGCGCTCGATCACCTTCACTGTACTGACAGCGGCCTCGTCATTCCCCATGCCTAACAACATAACGACTACTGCCTGGTATTCTTCGCCCGTCGTCGGAATGCCGATGTGTCCTCAATAGTAGGTCAATGGCTCGTAGTCATCTTGTATTACCTCGCGTCCCTCCAGACGCCGTAGCAGTGCATCACGCTCGATGGGCAGCGCCGCCACGAAGGCAAAATCTATAAAGGGCGATTCAACCTGTTCGTCTCCATCGTTACGTTGTATCATCACGTGCCTTATGCACCTTTTTCAAGAAAATTACAGGCTGCCTTTCCATTATCGTCAGCCAACTCACCGCCACACATCATACAATTCAATAATTTTTGTTGAAAACATCCCCTAAAAAAATTTAGAGTGGGAGCGCGTAGATATGTTGTCGTCCACCAGGTGTGATTTCCTCGCGACGAGCGAGAAGCCGTGCATCATACAACTTGCGCAGTCGCGTACTCGCTGTATTGATTTCCAGCCCCAGCTGGTCTGCGAGCTCACGCGCTGTCAACTCGGACCGCTCGTGGACCAACTGCCATGCCTCTATCAGGTTCGGCTCAACATGTCCAATGAGCCGCATTTGACCTTCCTTGAGGATCAGTAAGGCCACTTTGGCTCTTCGGCGAGCAATCGTCCCTTCAAGGTTGTCGATAGTTGCCGGGCTAGGTTCTGCAAGTACAAGCCAGCGATCCCCATATTTGCTCTGCGCGAGCCCAAGCGCTAGTTCAAGCACTGTCTCGTCGGCAAAGGATGTATCCATGACCGAGATGCCCGCAAAATCCAATACCAGCGCCTGGCCTGGTGGTACCTCCTTCAGCGCTTGCTCTAACATGGGCAATGCTCGTTCACCATAGCTACGGAGCAGCAGGTCCGGTCCTGCTATGCCCAAGAAAGCAAACAACTGCGTCAGTTCAAACCGTTTCATAAGAGCCTTTCAACATTGATTGTTGAAATCTTCGTGCTTAGGATAGCATACTGTGGAGTCATTTACAAGAGCC
>Ga0209061_1002633_pt1 | contig 21876 bp, 22 predicted proteins | sample Coa_R1_10_FD_187157 | JGI IMG/M metagenome (GOLD analysis project Ga0209061, IMG submission 187157) | Surface soil microbial communities from Centralia Pennsylvania, which are recovering from an underground coalmine fire - Coalmine... | ecosystem: Environmental > Terrestrial > Soil >...
GGAGCGCGGCCCGTAGCTCCGCTGCGCAGTCGAGCATCACGGAGTCTCCGAGCGCCAGGATCCGCCCCGCGGGCAGGCTCCGCGAGCGAGGCTGCTCGTGCTTGCCCGTGCCGCCCCAGGGCGCGGGGAAGACGCGCGGGGGCAGTTCTGCGCGGGGCGGCGGTTGCACCGCGGCCGTAACCGGGCTCGGGTTCACGTACCCGGCGACCGGGTTCAGCGCCGACGGCGTCACGAAGAGGAGGGCGAAGGCGCCGGCCAGCCCCATCGCCCCGGCGCCGACGAGCTCCAGCCGCAGCCGGGCCGGCCAGGCGGCGAGCTTCCGCTGCAGCCGGCCGCTGCGGATCGGCTGCTCGACGAAGCGGTAGGAGAGCGCGGCGGCCGCCAGCACGATCGCCGCCTGCAGGAGGACGACGCCCGGCCCCGTCCAGGGCACGTCCACCCCCGGCCGCAAGAGCTCGATCACCGGCCAGTGCCAGAGGTAGACGCCGTAGCTGCGTTCGCCCAGCCAGCGCAACGGTGCGATCCCCAGCGCCTGGCCGAGACCGCTGCGAGGGTGCGCGACGGCCGCGATCAGGACAGCGAAGCAGACCGCCGCCGCCAGGTCGCCGCCCTGGTACAGCGTGGGGTCGTAGTCGTGCATCTGCCGGAAAAGGAGCACCGTGCCGACGAGGGCGCAGACGCCGAGCAGCTCGAGCAGCGGCAGCGACTGCCGCATCCGCTCGAGCGCCGGCCAGACGAGCGCGAGCAGGATCCCCAGAAGCAGCAGGAAGGCACGCGTGTCGGTGCCGTAGTAGACGCGCGACGGGTCGGCCGGCCGGTAGAGGAGCCACATCGCGGCCGCCGAGCCGGCGATCCCGCAGACGACGGCGAGCGGCAGGCGGCGCCGCCCGAGCAGCACGAGGCCGGGGACGAGCAGCAGCGGCCAGATCACGTAGAACTGCTCCTCCACCGCCAGCGACCAGAGGTGCTGCAGCAGCGACGGGTTGCCCATCCGCACGAAGTACGAGTGGTTGGCGAGGATCAGGTGCCAGTTCGTGTAGTAGAAGAGGGAGCTGAGCGCGTCGCCGCGCGTCCGAGCCAGGTCGCCGCGGGCGAAGAGCGCGGCCAGGACGAGGGCGGCGAGCACCACCACGACCACCGCGGGCAGCAAGCGGCGCGCGCGGCGCAGCCAGAAGCGGCGCAGGTCGATCCGGTGGCTGGCCTGCCACTCGACGAGCAGCAGGGACGTGATCAGGTAGCCGCTGAGGACGAAGAACAGGTCGACGCCCAGGAAGCCGCCCGGCAGCCAGTCGATCCGCGAGTGGTAGAGGAAGACCGCGGCAACGGCGAGCGCCCGCAGGCCGTCGAGACCCGGCCGGTAGCGGAGACGGGGTGCGGCTTTCCGGTCCGCCTGCATGACCGCTCGCCAGCTTAGGGGCCGTCCCGGCGGCCCGCCAGGCTCGCCGCCACCACCTCGGCCAGGCAGGCGGCCGGCTCGGCGAGCGCCCGCCGGCGGCCGCAGCGCTCGACGAGCGAGACGGCGGGGACGTCCGTGCCGGCCGCGACCTCGCCGGCGACCACGAGCGTCTCGGCGCCGCAGACGGCGGCGTGGGCGAGGAGACCCCCCACGACCTTGCCCCGCAGGGAGGTCGCGTCGAGCCGTCCCTCGCCGCTGACCGCGAGATCCGCCTCCGCGAGTCGCTCGTCCAAGCCCAGCCGGCTGGCGACGAGCTCGAAGCCGGACACGAGCCGTCCGCCGACGGCGGCCAGCCCACCGGCGAGGCCACCCGCTGCGCCGGCGCCCGGCAGGGCGCGCACGTCGACGCCGAGCTCGGCCCGGTAGCGCTCGGCGAGGCACTCGAGCCGCTCGCGCAGACGCCGCACCTCTTCGGGTGTCGCCCCCTTCTGGGGGGCGAACAGCTCCGCCGCGTCGAGGAAGCGCGCCTCGACGTCACAGGCGACCTCGAGCGGTGCCCGCAGCGGCAAGAGCGGGGCGAGCGCCTCGAGCGCGCCGGCGCCGCCGTCGGTCGCCGCGACCCCGCCGACGCAGACGAGCAGGCGCTCCGCTCCGGCGGCGAGCGCCGCGGCGACGAGCTCGCCGACGCCGCGGCTCGTCGCGGCGAGCGGGTCGTTCCCCTGCGCCCCGCCGGCGAGGCGCAGCCCGCACACGAGCGCCGCCTCGATCAGCGCCGTGCCGTCCTCGTCCAGCCGCCACGCGGCGACCAGCGGGGCGCCGAGAGGGCCGGTCACGGTCGTCCGCCGGTTGCCGCCGCCGAGGACGTCGAGGGTTCCCTCGCCCCCGTCGGCCAGCGGGAACGCGAGCGCGCGCCAACCGGCTCGGGCCGCTCCTGCGGCGATCGCCGCCGCGGCCGCGCGAGCGCTGAGCGTCCCGCGGAACTTGTCGGGGGCGGCCAGGAGTCGCATCGCCGGGGAATTGTCGCTACCGTTCGGCGCGTACCAGCACTACGAGCGAGAACCGGTCGCGCGTCCTGTCGCGCCTCCTGTCCGTTCAGAGCTTCCACGGAAGGAGGTGTGCACATGGCAAGCGGAACCGTCAAGTGGTTCAACGACGCGAAGGGGTACGGCTTCATCACCCCTGACGAGGGCGGCAAGGACGTCTTCGTCCACTTCAGCGCGATCAGCGCCGAGGGCTTCAAGACCCTCGCCGAGGGCGCGCGGGTCGAGTTCGAGCCTTCGCAGGGCCAGAAGGGCCCCGAGGCCCGCAACGTCGTCCCGGTCGGCTAGCCGCCGACCCGCCAGAGCTGCGGGCCGGAGCTGCGGGCCGGGAGCGTCCTCGCTCCCGGCCCGGGCGGCCGGTGGCAGCCACCGACACGACTTCGTAACGACCGCGCCCGCTCGAACGCTCGCGGCGTCGGAGTTCCGTTGCGTCGTCGTGACGGTTCCGTATCGGTGGCTGCCACCGGCCGTGGCTGCCGCGTGGGGCTGCAGTACCGTGTCGTCTCGCGATGAAGGTCGTCCTGCCCGACAACTCCGAGCTCGAGCTTCCCGCCGGCGCGACCGGCCTCGACGCGGCGCGGGCGATCGGGCCGAAGCTCGCCGAGCAGGCGGTGCTCGTGCGCGTCGACGGGCGCGTGCAGGACCTGCGGCTCCCCCTCGGCGACGGCCAGCGGATCGAGCTCCTGACGACGCGTGACCACGACGACCCCGACGCCCTCGCCGTCCTGCGCCACTCCGCCGCCCACCTGCTGGCCGAGGCCGTCCGCCGCCTCTACCCCGGCGTGAAGATCGCGATCGGGCCGCCGATCGAGCACGGCTTCTACTACGACTTCGACTTCCCCGAGCCGATCCACGAGGCAGACCTCGAGCGGATCGAGGCCGAGATTCGGCGGGAGCTCGCGGAAGGACGTCGCTGGCAGCGGCACGAAATCGGCCGCGACGAAGCGCGGGCCCGCTTCGAGGCGGAGGACGAGCCGTACAAGGTCGAGCTCGTCGACGCGGCCAAGGGCGAGATCACCCTCTACACGCAGTCGCACGACGGCTCCCCCGACTTCACCGACCTCTGCCGGGGCCCACACCTGCAAGACTCGAGGCCGATCAAGGCGCTCACGCTGACGGGTCTCGCCGGCGCGTACTGGCGCGGCGACTCCTCCCGGCCGCAGCTCACGCGCATCTACGGCACGGCCTTCTACCGCCAGCAGGACCTGGACGCGTACCTCGAGCGGCTCGAGCAGGCGAAGGCGCGCGACCACCGCGTCCTGGGGCCACGGCTCGACCTCTTCCACCTCTCCGACCACTCGCCCGGCTCGCCGTTCTGGCACCCCAAGGGGATGGTGATCTGGAACCTGCTCGAAGACCTGCGCCGGCGCGAGAACCGCAAACGCGGCTACCTCGAGGTGAAGACCCCCTTGCTGTACGACCTCGAGACGTACGTCACCTCGGGGCACTACGACAACTACCGCGAGGCCATGTTCTTCACCCGCTCCCACGGCGAGGAGCGAGAGCTGGCCCTCAAGCCGATGAACTGCCCCGGCCACATGCTCCTGTTCGGGTCGCGGCTCCGCTCCTACCGCGAGCTCCCGCTCCGCTACGCGGAAGCCTCGACCCTGCACCGAGACGAGCTCGGCGGCACCCTGCACGGGCTGCTGCGCGTCAAGCACATCACCCAGGACGACGCCCACATCTTCTGCTCGCCCGACCAGATCGAGGACGAGATCTTCGGCTGCCTCGACTACGCCGCCTACCTCTACGACCTGTTCGGGCTGGAGGCGCGCTTCGAGCTCTCGACCCGCCCCGAGCCGAAGCTCGGCAGCGACGACGAGTGGGACTTCACCGAGTCGGCGCTGCGCGCGGCGCTCGAGAAGCGGGGCGTCGAGTACGCCGTCAACGAGGGCGAGGGAGCCTTCTACGGGCCGAAGATCGACCTGCACATGACCGACGCGCTCGGACGCTCCTGGCAGATGGGGACGATCCAGCTCGACGCGCAGATGCCCAAGAACTTCGGGCTCGCCTACACGGGCCGGGACAACCGAGAGCACACCCCGTACGTCATCCACCGGGCCCTGCTCGGCTCGCTGGAGCGGTTCATCGGGCTCCTCACCGAGCACTACGCGGGCGCCTTCCCCTTCTGGCTCGCTCCCGTCCAGGTGCGCGTCCTCCCGGTCGGCGAGCACCATCTCGACCCCGCTCGCAGCCTCGCCGACCGCCTGCGCGAGGCCGGCTACCGGGCCGAGGTGGCCGAGCCGACCGAGACGATCGGCAAGCGGATCCGCGCGGCGGAGCTGGAGAAGGTGCCGGTCTCGGTCGTCTACGGCGACCGCGAGTCGGACGAGCGGCTTGCGGTGCGCGAGCGCGGCGGCGAGCAGTCCACCCTCTCGCTCGCGGCCCTGCTCGACAGGCTTGCTACCCTCTGAGGCCTGAAAAGCAGGAGCGGACCCGTTCCTCACCTCCCGGCGCAGTCGCCGCGCGGGGTTCAACCGAGTCGTGAGCGACGAGGATCGGGCCGCTGCGTGCAGCGGCTTTTCACGTTGCGAGAGCGAGACAGGAGGAGCAAGCCCGACTTGGTGATCACCGCTTGAGGCCCAGACGCCGGCCGATCGACCCGGTCCGCCCGACGCCGCGCGACACGACCCGCATCAACGACGCGATCCGCGTCCCCCGCGTCCGGCTGATCGACGAGGACGGCAGCCAGCTCGGGATCACGTCCATCGACGAGGCACGCGCATACGCCTACGGCAAGAACCTCGACCTGGTCGAGGTCGCAGCCCAGGCCGATCCGCCGGTCGCCAAGGTCATGGACTACGGCAAGTACCGCTACGAGCAGGAGCAGAAGGCCAAGCAGGCTCGCAAGCACCAAAGCCAGGTCCAGGTCAAGGAGATCAAGCTGCGGCCGAAGATCGGCGAGCACGATTACCGCACCAAGAAGGGGCATGTGGAGCGATTCCTCAACCAGCGGGCGAAGGTCAAGGTCACGATCATGTTCCGCGGCCGCGAGACGACCCACCCGGAACGGGGGCGCGACCTGCTGCTGCGGCTCGCCGACGACGTGAAGGAGATCGGCCAGATCGAGTCTCAGCCGCTGCTCGACGGTCGGAACATGGTGATGCTGCTCAGCCCCACGAAGAACGCAGGAGTGAAGCGAGATGCCGAAAACGAAGACGCACAGCGCAGCCAAGAAGCGGTTCAAGGTGACGGGCGGCGGGCGGATCCTGCGCCGGCCGGCGATGCGCAGCCACAACCTGGAGAAGAAGTCGTCGAAGCGTAGGCGCGGCTTCCGCAAGGATCGCGAGGCGGCCGTCGCCGACCGCGGGGCGATCAAGAAGCTGCTGGGGATCGGCTGATGCCTCGGATCAAGCGCGCGGTCCACGCGCACAAGAAGCGCCGCAAGGTTCTCGCGCAGGCGAAGGGCTACTGGGGCCGCAAGAGCACCCACTACCGCTACGCGAAGGAGCAGGTCGAGCACTCGCTCGTCTACGCCTACCGCGACCGCAAGGCGCGCAAGCGGGAGCTGCGCAAGCTCTGGATCACGCGGATCAACGCCGCCGCACGGGCGCACGGGCTGTCGTACAACCAGTTCGTGCACGGTTGCGCGAAGGCGGGGATCGAGCTCGACCGCAAGGTGCTCGCCGACCTCGCCGTCAGCGATCCCGTCGCCTTCGGCGCGATCGCCGAGCGGGCGAAGGCCGCGCTCCAGACCTGAGCCGCCGAGGGCGGGTGGCCCGCCAGCAGGAACTGCTCTCGGTTCTCGGCCTTCCCGGCGCCCATCCCGGCGCGTGATCACCTCGCGCGACAACGAGCGGCTGAAGCTCGTCCGCAAGCTCGGCGACCGGCGCTGGCGCGACAAGCTCGGCCTGTTCGCGGTCGAGGGCGAGGACCTCGTCGCCGCCGCGGCGGCCGCCGGGATCCGGCCGCAGCACGTGCTACGAGCCGGGGAGGACGTCGCGCCGGAGCTGCTCGCAGAGGTGTCGGCGCTCGCGCACCCCGCCCGGGTCGTCGCCGTCTACCGCCGCGACGACCTGCCCCGGGGGGTGCGGCCCGTGACGCTCGCGCTCTGGCGGGTAGGCGACCCCGGCAACGTCGGGACGCTGGTACGGGCGGCCGACGCCTTCGGTGCCGGTGTCGCGCTGTCGGAGGGGTGCGCCGATCCCACCGGTCCGAAGGCCGTGCGAGCGTCGATGGGGTCGATCTTCCGCGTGCCGCTGGGCGCGTTCCACGAGCCGTCCGGGCGCCGGATCGCCCTCGTGCCGAAGGGCGGGATCCCGCTGCCCGAGCTGGAAGTCGGCGGCGAGATCGTGTTCGTGCTCGGGTCGGAGCGGGAGGGGTTGCCGCCCGAGGTGCTGGAGCGCTGCGACGAACGGGCCTCGATCCCGCAGCCCGGAGGAGGGGAGTCGCTGAACGTCGCGCTGGCCGGCGCGATCGCGCTCTACGAGCTGGCGCGCCGCGGCCGGTAGCAGCCACCGTCACGTCTTCGTCACGACACGCCGCAGCCCGCGCAGCGACGCCGCGACGGTTGCGTGACGAAGACGCCGGCGTTTCGGCACGGTGGCTGCCACCGGCCGGTTCGGGGCCCGAACAGCGGCCGGCCCGCGTTCGCGGGCCGGTCCAGAGATTCGCCGAGCCGGTAGCGGTTTCGTCCGCCCCGCCCAACCGGCCTTCCGCCTCGGGATTCCTCCCTCTTCGTCCGACCGCTCGGTCGAGGTTTCGACCTACTCGCGCTCCGTGCTCGGCGCAAGCGGCAACCTACGCGACCCGCGACTCCGGATCAAGGGCGCCGGCACACGATTTTTGCGCAATTTGCGTGGATCATCGGCGGCGGGCGACCCAGACGCTGTCCTCGCCGCCGCGGTAGGGGCGCCGGTCGAACCAGCCGTAGCAGGCGAGCACCTCGAACCCTGCCTCCGCCAGCAGCGAGTGCCACCGCTCCGGCTCCACCCACCAGAGGGTTAGCGTCGACCGGCCAGCCGGGCCGCGGACCGACAGCGTCAGCGTCTGCGCCGCGAGATCCCAGTCGGCGCGCTCCTCGATGCCCGGCTCCCGCTCGATCCAGCGCCCATGGGTTTCCTCCACGTCCTCGCGCGAGGGCGTGAAGACGTCGAACACGAGGCGTCCGCCGGGACGGAGCAGCTCGCGTGCAGCGCGCAGCGCCGCGAGCCGCTCGTCGTCGCTTCCGAGGTGGAGGTAGGCACGGAAGGGGCAGGTCACGAGTGGGACGCGCTCGTCCACGGGCGGCCGGCGCAGGTCGCCGAGGCGCAGGTCGAGCCGGGTCCCGACCGCGGCCTCCCGCGCCCGCTCGGCGCAGACCGCCAGCATCCCGGGCGAGGAGTCGACGCCGATCACGTGCGCGCCGGCGAGCGCGGTCGGGATCGCGATCCGGCCCGTGCCGACGCCGAGCTCGACGACCTCGCCGCCGGCGGCGAGCGCCTCCTCGACGTAGAAGGCGACGTCCTCGACGACGCTTGCGCTCCACGGGTCGTAGAGGCGCGCGATCGGGTCGTACGGGCTTACGGCCTGCGCGCGATCCACACCATCTCGAGCGACTCGTCGCTGTACGGCTCACGCTGGAAGCCGCCGTACAGCGCCTCGACCTCCAGGCCGGCCGTTTCGAGCAACCCTTCCCACTCCGAGCGCGTGGCCCACCACAGCCGGAGCGTCGCGCCGTCATCGCGGACGATCTCGATCCGGTTGTCGGCCGGGACGTAGCGGAGCGAGTGGACGACGCCGTTCTCGCTGCGGGTCGTCCCGTCGAGGCGCGCGGCAATCGCATGGCTGAAGACGAAGACGTTGAACGCGAACCGCCCGCCCGGTCGCAGCGAGGCCGCGACCCGCTCGAACACCGCCCGCTTCTCCCGCCAGCCGCGCAGGTGGAGCAGGGAGCGGAAGGGGACGTAGATCAGGGACGCGGCCTCCGCCAGCTCGAACGCCCGGACGTCGCCGAGGCGCAGCTCGAGCGGCAGCCCCGCCGAGCGTTCGCGCGCGAGCTCGAGCATCGCCGGCGAGGAGTCGATGCCGAGCACGGGCTTGCCCGTCTGGCGCACGACCTCGATCGCCACCCGGCCGCTGCCCACCATCAGCTCGACGATCGGCCCGTCCGCCTCGCGCGCCAGGGAGACGTAGTGCGGCACGTCCTCGCTCATGTCCGCGCTCCAGCGGTCGTAGACCGCCGCCCAGGCGTCGTACTCGCTCATCCCTCGCTAGTATCGAGGCGATGCCCGCCGCGCGCGCATTCGCCTTTCCGCAGCCCCGGCTCGTCGCCGGGGCAGCGGCGCGCTAGCAGGGCGCCGTCTCCTCCAGCAGCACGAGCCGGGGCGTGCAACGCCGTCGTCCATCTCCTGGCCCGAGAAAGGAGCAGAACCCGTTGGATACAGTCGCCGCCGTGAACCCGGAGGAGCTCGAGCGGGAGGCGCTCGCCGCCGCGGCGGCGGTCACCTCCGTGGCCGAGCTGGAAGGCGTGCGGGTGCGCTACCTCGGGCGCCGCAGCGCCCTCAAGCTCGCCTTGCGCCAGGTGCGCGACCGCGAGACCGGCAAGGCGCTGAACGCGGTGCGGGAGTCGGTCGAGTCCGCGCTCGCCGCGCGCCAGCAGGAGCTGGCGCGTGCCGAGCTCGAGGAGCGACTGGCCGGCGAGCGGGTCGACGTCACCCTGCCGGCCGAGCTGCTCGGCCCGCCCAAGCTGCGCCGGCGCGGCACCCTTCACCCGTCGACGCTCGTCCGGCGCGAGGTGGAGGACATCTTCCTCGGCCTCGGCTACGAGATCGTCGACGGCCGCGAGGTGGAGACCACCCGCTACAACTTCGACGCGCTCGCCTTCCCGGCCTGGCACCCGGCGCGCTCGCCACGGGCCTCGCTGTTCCTCGACGAGCAGACCGTCCTGCGCACGGAGACCTCGCCGGCGCAGATCCACAAGATGGAGGAGCGGCGGCCCCCGATCTACATGGTCTCCATCGGCCGCGTCTACCGGCGGGACGCGATCGACGCCACGCACTTCCCGATCTTCCACCAGTTCGAGGGGCTCGCGATCGACCGGGGGATCACCGTGGCCGACCTGAAGGGGACGCTCCTGTACGTGATGCGCGAGCTCTACGGCCCCGAGCGGGAGGTGCGCTTCCGCACGCACTACTTCCCGTTCACCGAGCCCTCGCTGGAGCCGGACGTGTCCTGTTTCAACTGCGGCGGTGCGGGCTGCGCGATCTGCAAGCGCTCGGGCTGGATCGAGATGGGCGGCTCCGGGATGGTCGACCCCTACCTGTACGAGTTCGTCGGCTGGGATCCCGAGGAGTACACGGGCTTCGCCTTCGGGATGGGCATCGAGCGGACAGCCCAGCTCCGCTACGGGATCGCCGGCATCCGCCCCTTCTGGGAGAACGACCTCCGCTTCCTCCAGCAGTTCCGGGCATGAGGGTCCCGCTCGGCTGGCTGCGCGAGTACGTGCGGGTCGAGGCGACGGCGGCGGAGATCGCCGCTGCGCTCTCGGTAAGCACGGCGGACGTGAACGGCGTCGAGCGGGTCGGCGTCCCCGGCGACCTCGACCGCTTCCGGGTCGGCCACGTGCTCGCAGCGGAGAAGCACCCGGCCGCCGACCGGCTGCAGCTCACCTCGGTCGACGTCGGTGAGCAGCGGCCGTACCAGATCGTCTGCGGGGCCTGGAACTTCGGCCCGGGGGCCAAGGTGGCGGTCGCCCTGCCGGGCGCCAGGCTCCCGAACGGGCTCGCGCTCGAGCGGCGCACGCTGCGGGGCAAGGTCTCGGAAGGCATGATCCTCGCCGAGGACGAGCTCGACCTCGGCCCCGACCACTCCGGGATCATCGTCCTCGACGACGCGCTGGCGGCCGGGACGCCGCTCGCCGACGTCCTCCCGCTCGCCGACGAGGTGCTCGACCTCGAGCCGACGGGGAACCGCCCCGACTTGCTCGCCGTCTACGGCGTCGCACGCGAGGTGGCCGCCTTGCTCGACGGGGAGCTGCTGCCGCCGCCGGGCGTCGACCCTCCCCGCGCCGGCGACGAGCCGGTCGCGGTGGGCATCGAGGACCCGGAGCGTTGCCTGCGCTTCGTCGGCCGCGTCTTCCGCGACGTGGCCGTCGGCGACTCGCCGCTCTGGCTCAAGGCGCGCCTGCGGCACGCGGGCGTCCGCGCGATCTCGAACGTCGTCGACGTCACGAACTACGTGATGCTCGCGCTCGGCAGCCCGCTCCACGCCTACGACCTCGACCTGCTGCGCGGCGGCCTCGTCGCCCGGCGCGCACGGGCCGGCGAGACCGTGCGCACCCTCGACGGGGTGGAGCGGACGCTGAGCGACGACGACCTCGTGATCGCCGACGCGGAGCGCCCCGTGGGGCTCGCCGGGATCATGGGCGGCGAGGAGACCGAGGTCTCGACGGCCACGCGCAACGTCCTGCTCGAGGCGGCGAACTTCGAGCCTACCGGGATCCTGCGCAGCTCGGAGCGCCACGCGTTGCGCAGCGAGGGCTCGAACCGCTGGGAGAAGGGCGTCGACCCCTACGCCGCGGGACAGGCTGCCACCTACGCGACCCAGCTGCTCGTCGAGCTGGCCGCCGCGCGCTGGACCGGGGCGGAGGACGTGCAGGCGGCGCTGCCCGAGCCGGCCGTGATCCGGCTGCGGCCCGAGCGGGCGAGCGCGGTGCTCGGCCTGGCGGTGCCGGCGCGGGAGCAGGCCGGGATCCTCGCCCGTCTCGGCTTCGCGCGGGTGCGCGGCGGCTACCGCGTCCCCACCTGGCGCGCCCGCGACGTGACGCGCGAGATCGACCTGGTCGAGGAGATCGCGCGCTTCAAGCTGCCGGAGATCCCGTTCACGCTGCCGCGGCGCGAGGCGATGTTCGGCCGCCTGACACGGGCCCAGCGGCTGCGGCGGCGGGTCGAGGACGTGCTCGTCGGGGCGGGCTACGCCGAGGTCTACACCCCGAGCTTCGTCCCCGACGGCGAGCTGCGCCTGCCCGAGCCGCTCTCGGCGGAGGCGGCTGCGCTCCGCACCGAGCTCTCCCCGTCGCTGCTCGAGCCGGCGCGGCGCAACGCCGACGCCGGCGCGGAGAGCGTGGCCCTGTTCGAGGTCGCCCGCGTCTACCGCGACGTCGGCGACCAGCTGCCGGAGGAGCGCTGGCACGTGGCCGGCATCGCCGACGGCGGCTTCGCGGAGGCCAAGTGGGCGGTCGAGCAGGTGTACGCCGCGCTCGGACTGGAGCTGATCTGCGAGCGGGCGAGCCGGCCCTTCCTCCATCCCGGCAAGGCGGCCCGCACGGCGGAAGGCTGGCTCGGCGAGCTCCATCCGAGCCTGCTCGAGGGGCGCTGGGGCGTGTTCGAGCTCGACCTCGACGCGCTCGCGGCGGCCTGGCCGGAGGTCGTGGCCTACGCCGAGGTCAGCCCCTACCCGGAGCTGCGCCAGGACCTGGCGTTCGTCGTCGGCGAGGACGTCCCCGCCGCCGAGCTCGTGGCGGCGATTCGCGACGCCGCCGGCGAGCTCCTGCGTCGCGTCGAGGTCTTCGACGAGTACCGCGACCCGGACAAGCTCGGCGAGGGCAAGCGCTCGCTCGCCTTCCGGCTCGCCTTCGCCTCGTCGGAGCGGACGCTGACGGACAGCGACGTCGCTCCGCTGCGGGCGTCGATCGTCGACGCCCTCGCCAGCCGCTTCGGAGCGGTGCTGCGCGCCGCCTAGCGCCGCCGCGAGCGGGCCAGCGCGTAGCGGACGCCCGCGCCGAGCCCGCCCGCCAGCACGAAGCCGGCTGCGAGCGCTCCGGCGGCCGCGAAGGGCAGCCGGCGGCCAAGCTTGCCGGCGAGGTCGGTCGCCTCGCCGAGCCCGTCGCGGAGCTCCTCGAGCGAGGAAGCCAGGAGCTGCCGCTCCCGCCGGATCGCCTCCCGCAGCGCGAGCTCCTCAGGGACGGCCATTCCGCAGCGCCTCCTTCGTCAGCCGTGCCTCCTCGAGCGCCTGCTCGGGCAGCGGCGGCACGCCCCCCCGCACGAGCACGAGGCCGGCGACCGAGAGCGGGCCTGCGAGGAGGAGCAGCCCGCCCGCCACGACCAGGAGGGCCGCCCAGACCGGCAGGGCGAGCGCGATGGCCGCCACGGCGGCGGCGATCCCGCAGAGGACGGCGATCCCGCCGGCGGCCGCCGCCACGGCGAGCAGGAGCGTCGCGCCGGCGGCCCGCGCCGCCTTGCGGCGCAGCTCCTGCAGCGCGAGGCGCAGCTCGAGCCGGACGAGCGCGCTAGCGTGCTCGCTCACCTGACGCGCGGCGTCGCCGAGACCCGGCTGCCTACCGCGGATAGCCATTCCCCAGCCAGTCGAGGCACTTGGCGAGGAGGACGCCCACCGCGAAGGCCCCCACCAGCACGAGCAGGGTCCGCGAACCGCTGGTCTGCAGCGCAGCGCGCATCTCGTGGCCCTCTTGCCGCGTGCCGCGAGCGGCAAACGCCGCCCGGCTACAGGTGCGGGAAGCGTCGTGCGGAGGGCTCCTCGTAGGGAGCGAGGCGGCGGCAGGCGTCGGCGTCGATCGTCAGGTGCACCGTCCCCACCTCGATCGGCCCGACCTGCTCCGAGGGGACGTAGCGGGGCCGCTCGAGCAGCGTGCCGGCGCCGACGGCCAGGCCGTCGAAGATGTCCGCCTCGGGGTCGCCGATCACCCGCTCGACCGTGCCGACCTCGCTGCCGTCGCTCGAGCGCACCGTCCAGCCCCGCTCGACCACCTTCCACGAGACGGGGTCGGCCATCGGCGCCTCAGGCCGGCCGCCGGCCGGTGCGCAGGAGCGCGCCCTGCGTGCCCACCGGGTTGACGTCGCTGAGCACGCGCACGATCCGGACGTGACCGCCGATCTCCGCCTCGTCGAGCCGGGCGAGGCAGCGGCCGACCATGCCGGCGGAGGCCCCGTAGCCGCGCCGGCTCGCGCAGCGGAGGCGGAAGCCGGGCCGGCCCGGCGTCTGGGTCGGGTTGAGCGGGGCGCAGAGCAGCGCGGCGCGCTCGAGGTCGGCGCTCGAGTCGAGGTCGAGCTCGACCACGAGGTCGCTCCAGTCAGAGGGCAGCGGCGCGAGCGCCGCCCGCCACTCGGCCGCGAGCGCCGGCCGGGTCACCTGCGGCGGCGCGTCCGCCTGGCTCGCCGAGAGCAGCGTCAGCTCGCCGTCGATGCCCTCCCGGTCGACGCGCCCGAGGAGGCGTCGAGCGGCCTCGGGTCCGATGCCTCCGCGGCGGCTGACCGAGAAGCGGATCGTGTCGGCGGCCAGGCCGGGGCCCGCCGGCGCGAGCAGTGCGGCGGCGCGCTCCCGCTCCCGCTCCGGCCCGACGCGGAGGCTCAGCCACGCCTCGCTCCAGCTCGGATCCAGGCCGCTCTCGATGCGCTCCCACTGCTCGACGAGGCCCACGGCGCGAACCGTACACTCCGGCCCGTGGCGAAGGTGGAGCAGCGGGCGAGCCTCGCGAAGAGCGAGCTGGTCGACGTCCTGCGGCAGATGCTCCTCATCCGCCGCTTCGAGGAGAAGGTGGAGGAGCGCTTCCGCGCGGGTGAGCTGCCCGGGTTCCTGCACGTCGCGATCGGCCAGGAGGCGTGCGCGGTCGGCGTCTGCCGGGCCCTCGAGGACGGCGACGTGATCGCCTCCACGCACCGGGCGCACGGCCACACGCTGGCCAAGGGGACGCACCCGAACGAGCTGATGGCCGAGCTGTACGGCAAGCGGGAGGGCTGCTCGCACGGGTACGGCGGCTCGATGCACCTCTACGACGTGGCGCGCGGAAACATGGGCGCGAACGCCGTGGTCGGGGGAGGGCTGCCGCAGATCGCCGGGGCGGCGCTCGCGTTCAAGCTGCGCGGCGAGCCCCGGGTCGCCGTCGCCTTCTTCGGGGACGGAGCGACCAACATCGGCACCTTCCACGAGGCGCTGAACCTCGCCCAGGTCTGGCGGCTCCCGGCGGTGTTCGCGCTCGAGGACAACAAGTGGGCGGAGTCGACGCCGGAGTCGCAGCACTCGCCGCTGCGCGACCTGTCCGAGCGAGCGAAGGCCTACGGCATGAAGACGCTGAAGGCGGACGGGCAGGACGTCGAGGCCGTCTACCGGGCGGCGCGCAAGGCTCTCGACCACGCCCGCGGCGGACGGGGGCCGGTCTTCCTCCACCTCGACACGGTTCGCTTCACGGGCCACTACGTCGGCGACCCGCAGGTCTACCGCGACCGCGACGAGGCCCGCAGGCTGCGCGAGACGCGCGACCCGATCACCCTGCTGCGCGCCAGGCTCGACCTCTCGGACGAGGAGCTCGCCGAGCTGGACGCCGAGGTGCGCGAGGTCGTCGACGGCGCGGTCGAGTTCGCCAAGCACGGGACCGACCCGGCTCCCGAGGACGCGCTCCAGAACGTCTACGCGTGAGGCCGAGGTGCCGGAGCTGACCTACCGGGAGGCCGTGCGCGACGCGCTCGTCCAGGCGATGCGCCAGGACGACGACGTCTTCCTGATCGGCGAGGACATCGCCGAGATGGGCGGCTCGATGGGCGTCACGCACGGGATGCTCGAGGAGTTCGGCCCCGAGCGGGTGCGCAACGCGCCGATCTCGGAGATGGCCATCGCCGGCGCCGCGATCGGCGCGGCCCTGCAGGGGATGCGGCCGGTGGCCGAGATCATGTACGAGGACTTCCTCACCCTGGCCGCGGAGCAGATCGTCAACCAGGCCGCCAAGCACCGCTACATGTCCGGCGGGCAGGTCAGCGTGCCGGTGGTCTTCCGCACCCAGGGCGGTGCCGGCTGGTCGCCGGGCGCGCAGCACGCCCAGCAGCTCGAAGCCTGGTTCGTCCACATCCCCGGCCTCAAGGTCGTGTTCGCCTCGACGCCCGAGGACGTGCGAGGGCTGCTCTGGTCGGCGATCTACGACGACAACCCCGTCGTCTTCTTCGAGCACCGGACGCTCTACCCGCTCAAGGGCGAGGTGCCGGAGGCGCTCGAGCCCGTGCCCCTGGGGCGGGCGCGTATCCACCGCGCGGGCGAGGACGTGACCGTGATCGCGACCGGCCGTCTCGTGCACGAGAGCCTGCAGGCCGCCGATGAGGCGGAGCGGGAAGGCGTCTCCGTCGAGGTGGTCGATCCGCGCACGCTGCAGCCGCTGGACGAGGAGACGCTCGTCGCCTCGGTCAAGAAGACGAACCGCGCGGTCGTCGCCCACGAGGCGGTGACCCGGATGGGGTTCGGCGCCGAGGTGGCGGCCGTCCTGCAGTACCGGGCGTTCGACTGGCTCGACGCCCCGATCGAGCGGGTCGGCGCCAGGTTCACGCCCCTGCCGTTCTCCCCCGTGATGGAGTCGTTCGTCGTGCCGCACGCCGACGACGTGCTGGCCGCCATCCGCCGTACGGTCGGCAGGGAGCGCTGATGGCGACGAAGGTGATCCTGCCGCGGCTCGGCCAGGGCATGGAGTCCGGCACGATCGTCCGCTGGCTGAAGGCCGAGGGCGAACCGGTGCGGAAGGGCGAGCCGCTGTTCGAGCTGGACACCGACAAGGTGACCCAGGAGGTCGAGGCCGAGGCGAGCGGCGTCCTGCTGCGGATCGAGGTCCGGGAAGGCGAGGTGCCGGTCGGGCAGACCGTGGCCTTCATCGGAGCGGAGGGCGAGGAGCTGCCTGCCGCCGCCCCGGACGGCGGAGCAGGCCGGCCGGCCGCGCCGGCCGGCCCAGCAGGGGCCGAAGGCGCGGCGCCGCCGGTCGGGGAACGCGAGCCGCCCGCGGCGCGCGAGGCTCCCGCCGCCGAGCCGGCGCAGCCGAGCGACGGCCGGCTCAAGGCCTCGCCGCTCGCGCGACGGCTCGCCCGGGAGCGGGGCCTCGACCTCGCGGCGATCCGCGGCAGCGGGCCCGAGGGCCGGATCGTGGCCGAGGACGTCGAGCGCGCAGGCGCGGCCACGGCGGCGCGAGTCGCCCCCCTCGCCGCCGGCGAGCCCGAGCGCCGCCCGCTCTCGAACGTCCGCCGGGCGATCGCCCGCCGCCTCGGCGAGGCCTGGCAGGTGCCGGTCTTCCAGCTCCAGGTCTCCGCGGACATGAGCCGGGTCAACGCGCTGCTCGCGCGCCTGCGCGAGCGCGACCCCGAGGTGCGCGTGACGGTCACCGACGTCCTGACCAAGGTCTGCGCGCAGGCGCTCATGCGCCACCGGGAGGTGAACGCCGAGTTCGGCGCGGATGCGATCCTGCTCCATCCGACCGCGAACGTCGGCCTCGCCGTCGCCGCGCCGCAGGGCCTCGTGGTGCCCGTGATCCGCGCGGCCGAGCGGCGCTCCCTGCGCGAGATCGCCGCCCTGCGCAGCGAGCTCGTGGCGCGGGCCCGCGAGAACCGGCTGCGCGCCGAGGATCTCGAGGGCGGTACGTTCACGATCTCCAACCTCGGCATGTACGGGATCGAGCGCTTCACCGCCGTGCTCAACCCGCCACAGGCGGCGATCGTCGCAGTCGGCGCCAGCGAGGAACGCGTCGTCCCGCTGGACGGAGCGACGGCCGTGCGGCCGATGCTCACCCTGACCGGCACCTTCGACCACCGGGCGGTGGACGGCGCGCCGGCGGCCGCGTTCCTGCGGACGGTCAAGGAGAGCCTCGAGGAGCCGGGTCTCGCGCTGTAGGGGCGGGGGTTGGCAGCGACGGTCTCGTACCAGGTCTGCGATCTCGCCTCGGCCCGGGGCGTCCGGCGCACCCAGGAGCTCTGAGGGACGGTGCTTCGCCCGGTCGGCCGCCAGGACCTCCGCTTCCTGCGCGACATGCTGCGGCACGCCTACCACTGGCGGATCGCGCAGGACCCCGACCTGCCGGTCTTCCGCTACGTCCAGAACTGGGGCCGCCCCGGCGACGCCGGGCTGATCGCGTTCGACGGCCCGAACGTCTACGGCGCGGCCTGGTACCGGCTGTTCCCGGCGGATGCGCCCGGGTTCGGCTTCGTCGACGAGCAGACCCCGGAGCTGACGATCGCCGTCGTCCCCAGCCACCGCGGCCACGGCAGCGGCACCGAGCTGCTCGAGGCCCTGCAGGAGCGGGCCCGGGCCGAGGGTTTCGCCCGGCTCAGCCTGAGCGCCGAGCCGGGCCAGACCGGCTTCTACGAGAAGCACGGCTTCCGGGAGCTGCGCCGCGGCGACGGCACGGTGACCATGGTCGCGGAGCTCCGCTAGGGAGCGGCGGCCGCTGCGCGGGACGCCTCCGCCCGCCAGGTACGCTCCGCCCGGAGCGAGAGAGGGGAGAGTGGACATGGACGTCGACGTCGCCGTCCTCGGTGGAGGGCCGGGCGGGTATACGGCTGCGATCCGGGCTGCGCAGCTCGGGGCGAGGGTTGTCTGCATCGAGAAGGAGGCCGAGCTGGGCGGGACGTGCCTGCGTGTGGGCTGTGTGCCGACGAAGGCGTGGGTGCAGACCGCGTTCGCGCTCAAGGGGGCGGAGGAGCAGTTCGCGAAGTTCGGGGTCGTGGTTGGGGGGGCCCGGCTCGACTTCGCGGCGGCGAACGCCTGGAAGGCGGGGGTGGTCAGGCAGATGACGGAGGGGATCGCGTCGCTGTTCAAGGCGAACGGCGTGACCTGGCTGCGGGGCGTCGGCCGCTTCCGGGATGCGCGGACGATCGCGGTCGAGGGTGGCGAGGAGGTCTCCTTCGCCTCGGCGATCGTGGCCACGGGCTCGTACCCCTTGCGGCCGCCGATCCCGGGGCTCGACTCGCCGCGTTGTGTCGACTCGACCGGGCTGCTCGCCCAGGAGTCCGTTCCCGAGCGTCTGGTCGTGCTCGGGGGCGGGATCATCGGCTGCGAGTTCGCCTCGATCTTCCACCGCTTCGGCTCGCAGGTGACGGTCGTCGAGATGCTCGACCGGCTGATCCCGCAGGAGGACGCGGACGCGGCGGCGGAGCTGGCGAAGCAGTTCCAGCGGCGCGGGATCGCGCTCCAGCTCGGCCAGCAGTGCACGCAGGTCGACGACGACGGGCGGCAGCTCACGGTCCACTATGGCGAGGGGGAGAGCGTGCAGGCCGACCTGATGCTCGTCTCGGTCGGGCGGGCGCCGCTCGTGGAGGGGATCGGTCTGGAGGCGGCCGGGGTGGAGTTCGACCGGCGCAGCGGGATCGCCACCGACGAGCACCGCCGGACGAGCGTGCCGCACATCTACGCGGTCGGCGACTGCGCCGGCTACTGGCAGCTGGCGCATACCGCGTTCCGGGAGGGAGAGATCGCGGCCGAGAACGCCACCGGCCACGAGGCGGTGTTCGACAACCGGGCGATCCCGCGGCCCATCTACACCGACCCGGAGATCGCGGCCGTGGGGCTGACCGAGGCCGAGGCGCGCGAGCGCTACGGCGACGAGGTGGCGGTCGGCCGCTTCCCCTGGGTCGCGAACGCGCGGGCGGTGATGCAGGACGAGACCGTCGGCTGGGTCAAGTCGATCCACGAGACCCGCTACGGCGAGCTGCTCGGCCTCGTCATGGTCGGCCCGCACGTGACCGACATGGTCGAGGCGGGGGTGGTCGCGATCGACGCCGAGTCGACGGTCGAGACGGTCGCCGACGGGATCGCGCCCCACCCGACCCTCAGCGAAGCGATCAAGGAAGCCGGCCTCGTCGCCCTGGGACGAGCCATCCACCTTCCGAACCGGCGCCCGCGGACCGCCGCTCCGGCCTGAGCCGCCGCCCGCTGCCGGCGAGGTAAGGCCTCCGTAAAACGCCGTCCGCCCGGCCGGCGGTCGCCGGTCTGATCGGGGAGACTCGGATCGGACATCCCGTCCCCGGTCCCGGGCCGACGCCGCCCGCGCGATCGCCCGGGACGTGTCCCCTGGAAGAGCCGCAAGCCGCAGAGCGGCTCTTCCCTGGTCCGCTAGCCTCGCGCCAGACAGGAGGGGCCATGGCAATCGTGAACAGGCGCAACGCCGTCGTCGGCTGGCTCGTGCTGAAGGTGGGGAAGGTCGTGGCGCGGCGGAAGGCGAACCGCGCCCGCGGCCGGCTCGCGGCCTGGCGCAGGAAGCGCCGTTGAGCCTCTTCCGCGCCTCGATCCGCGACCTCGTCCCCTACGAGCCGGGCAAGCCGGTCGAGGCGGTACAGCGGGAGCTCGGGCTCGAACGGGTGGTCAAGCTCGCCTCGAACGAGGGGCCGTTTCCGCCCCTGCCGGCGGCGCTCGAGGCGATCCGGCGGCTCGCGCCCGAGCTCAACCGCTACCCGGACGGCGGCGCGTGGGCGCTGCGCAGCGCGCTCGCGGAGCGGCAAGGGGTCGCCTTCGACCAGGTCGTCGTCGGCGCGGGGGCGGACGGGATCATCGACCTGCTCGCCCAGGCCACGCTCGACCCGGGCGACGAGGTGGTGTGCGGCTGGCCCTCGTTTCCAAGCTACGTCCTGAGCGCCGCCAAGCTGGGCGCGGTCGTCCGGCGGGTGCCGCTGCGCGACCACGTCTACGACCTCGACGGGTTGCTCGCCGCCGTCGGCCCGCGCACGAAGCTCGTCTACGTCTGCCATCCGAACAACCCGACCGGCACGGCGAACGGGCGGTCGGAGCTGCTCGCCTTCCTCGACCGGCTGCCCGGGCACGTCCTCTGCGTCCTCGACCAGGCCTACTTCGAGTACATCGACGACCCGGACTACGCCGACGGGGTGGCGCTGTTCCGCGAGGGCCGGCGGCTCGTCGTGCTGCGCACCTTCTCGAAGATCTACGGGCTCGCCGGGCTGCGCGTCGGCTGGGCGGTCGCTCCGGCCGACGTGGCGGCCGCCACGAGCAAGGTGCGGCGAGCGTTCGACGTCGCCTCCTGCGCCCAGGCGGCGGCGCTCGCCAGTCTCGACGACCCGGAGGAGATCGCCCGCCGGCGGGAGCTGAACCGCAGCGGCCGCGAGCGGCTGGCGGCGATCCTGCGCGAGCATGGGCTGGAGCCGGTGGAGCCGGCCGTCGGCAACTTCCTCTTCGCGGACGTGGGCGGCGGCCGGGCGCTGTTCGAGCGGCTGCTGCGCGAGGGGGTGATCGTGCGGCCGCTCGACGGCTTCGGCGCGCCCGAGGCGATCCGGGTCAGCGTGGGAACGCCGGAGGAGAACGAGCGGTTCGCGGCCGCCCTGACCGCCGTCCAGGCGGCTGCGCCGGCAGCGCCGGGCGGCGCGGCGGGGTCCGCCGGCGCCTGATCCCGCGGCGCGCACACGCGGCCGCGCCTCCTGTTAACCGACGCCTCCTTCCAACCTGCCCTCGTCAGACCTGTCCGTTCGGGCGTCTCGTCAGCGACCGGAGAAGCTGGTACGGTCGCGCGGACGCTCGTGAGGCTCCGGTCGTCCGTCCAGCTCGCGCCGCTGCAGCTGCAGGGGTTCCGCTGCCTCTTCCTCGCGACCCTCGGCTCGAGCCTCGGCACGCTCCTGGCCGCCGTCGCGCTCGCGATCGACGTCAAGGACCGGACGGGGTCGGGCCTCTGGGTGGGGGCGGTGCTCGTCGTCGACTTCCTGCCGACCATCGTCGTGGGCCTGCTGCTCGGCCCGCTGCTCGACCGGCTCGAGCGGCGCTCGCTGATGATCGGAGCCGACGCGCTGCGGGTCGGGGTCTTCGCCGCCCTGCCCTTCGCGCCCAACGCCGCCGCGGTCGTCGGCCTCGCCCTGGTCGCCGGGCTCGCCACGGGCTTCTTCCGCCCGGCCGTCTACGCCGGCATCCCGAACCTCGTCCCCGACGAGCTGCTGCCGAGCGCGAACGGGCTCCTGCAGACCGTCGAGAACGCGAGCTGGACGGTCGGGCCGATCGTCGGCGGCGTGCTGACGGCGGCGGCTGGGCCAACGGCCGCCTACGCCATCAACGCCGCCTCGTTCGTCGTCTCGATCGCCCTGGTCTCCCGCATCCCGAAGCGCCTGCTCCAGAGCGAGCGCGCGCTCTCGCGCGGCCACTGGCGCGACCTCGCCGACGGCTTCGGCGCCGCGCTCCGCTCGCCCTCGATGCGCGCGGTGCTGGTCGCCTGGGGCATCGCCTCGTTCGCCATGGGCGGCACCAACGTCGCCACGATCTTCCTCGCCAAGGACACGCTCGCGGCCGGCGACGTCGGGTACGGCCTCCTCTTCGGGGCGATCGGGGCGGGCCTCGTCCTCGGCAGCTTCGGCAGCTCGGCGCTGCTCGCCCGCTACGGCGTCGCCCGCGCCTACGGAGGCGGGCTCGTGCTGATGGCGGCCGGAGACCTCGGGGCCGCCCTGAGCCCCGACATCTGGGTCGCGGTCCTGGCCTGCGTCGTCGTCGGGGTGGGCAACGGCCTCGCGGTCGCGTGCAACGCGCTGCTCGTCCAGCGGGGCACGTTCGACCTGCTGCGCGGCCGCGCGCTCACATTCGTGATGAGCGTCACGTACCTCCTCGTCGGGGTCGGCGACGGGCTCGGCGGCGTCTTCCTGCGCCCGCCCGTCTCCGCCGACCTCCCCCGCTGGATCTGGGGCGGCGCGAGCGCCACCCTGCTCGTCGGCGCCGTCGCCGGCTCGCTGCTCGCCCGCAACCTGGCGGGCGAGACGCCGGCCGAGGCGGAGCGCGCCG
>Ga0209061_1002635_pt1 | contig 21862 bp, 15 predicted proteins | sample Coa_R1_10_FD_187157 | JGI IMG/M metagenome (GOLD analysis project Ga0209061, IMG submission 187157) | Surface soil microbial communities from Centralia Pennsylvania, which are recovering from an underground coalmine fire - Coalmine... | ecosystem: Environmental > Terrestrial > Soil >...
AACAGCCCCCGGCGCGCCGGTTCGGTCCTTGGTCGGATCATACACAAACTCCCAGCGCGAATAATCGGTCTGGTCGTTGATCACCTTGATGGATTTGCCGCTCGCTTTGCTCGCCACGCCGGCAATCATCACTCCTCCGACCACCGCCGGGCCGCTCGCCGCCTGCTGAGGCGCAAGCGGCCCCTCGCTGCTCAGCATATTGCGAACCATCTGCATCGGATTCGGATTGCTCGCCCCTGCATTTGGCTGCGAAGTTGTTTGAGGTTGTGGCGTGCCGCTCAAATCTGCCGCCTTCTGACTGTCATCAAGCGGCAAAGCTTCTAAATTTGCATTCACATCTTCCGGCTCATGCTGCGCCGCCTGCGCGTTCTCGCTGGCGCGAATCGCGGGAGGACGCACCGGCACCGGCGGCACCACCACTTCCGGCGCTTGATCTGAGGTCTGACCGGAAGAATCGCCTCCAAATCCGGAATCGGCATCGGCGCTGCCTGTCGTAAACCACGGCGAGCTTGCACTGTTGCTCGCACTCTGGCTCTTATTCGCGCTGTTTGCATTCGAACCGGACGTTGATAGCACATTCACCTTCGAATCCGTCAGCGCCAGCCCGTTGGTGTGAATCAGCCGCCAGTCATCTTTGCCCGTGAACGGATCCTTGAATCTGTGCCGTAAAAAACGAATGCGATTCGTGTTCTCCAGCGCCTCAATCGAGGGTGGATAGCGCGGCTTGAACCTGCGGTAATACAACTGAATCGCACGAACATACTGCTGGCCCCGATCGATCAACAACTGTTCCTTTTCCCGCCGCGCTTCAAACACCGTCACCGGAAGCTCGCGATACAGCATGATCGCGACAACTGCGGCAAACAAGAACACGATCAGCAGCGCCGAACCACGCTCTCTGTGGTATCTCCGCATCACATTTGCTCTCCTGCCACTTTGCCGTCGTTCCTACCCGTTCCGCAACAACAGGCGCTCATAGAGCAGTGAGCTCCTCTCATTGCGGCATCACCGCTTCCGGCACAACCGGCAGCGTCTGCCCTCTCTTCAGCCGCACGTCTTCCATCTTGGCGCTGTTCGGCGTCAATTCCACGACCAGATACTGGCCCTTGATTAACTCCCCTTCCGACGCCACCAGCACATCATCCCCGTCCATAAAAAATCCGCGATTCGGGCTTCTTTGATCTACCGGCTTCACAAAGCCGTAGTACTTCAACGGAATCGTAACCACCGGCTCTGCCGGCATCGCCGGTCGCGGAGCCAGGGCAGGAGCCAGCGGCTTGGGGGGAACAACCGGCCCGCGAATGTTCTTCGCGATTGCTGCAATCTGAGGCGCCGGCCCGAGCTCAAAAATATTCCGCCCGACCTCGCCCAGCTCCACCTTCTGTAATCGCGCCAGTAAATCAAGCCGTAAGGTCGGATCAATGTCTCCGCTGGTTGGGTCAATCCGCTCCATGCGGAGCACACTGCGCCCGTTGGCCACAGATGTCCGTCTCAAAGGTTGTCTCGCTGGAGCCGTTTCCTCTGCGCCAGCAAGCGCCGGGGCTCTCTCGGCCTGCCTGCCCGCATTCTCCTCTCCGCTGTGCGAGTTGTGCCAGAACAGAAATCCCGCCACTCCTAACAGCGCCACTACCAACACCTTGGGATCAATGCCCAGCCGCAGGCCGAAAACCTTGTTTTGCGCCGCCTCGCTCATGGCATACCTCCGGCGAGTCCGCCATTGTCGCGGAGAATCGCCTGAAAACGGATGGTCGTGTTGATCTGCATACTGCGTTGCTGCGGCGCGGCCTGCACCGCATCGATCATCAGCAACATCGGCGAACGGTCGGCTTCAGAAAAAAATCGCATCAAATTCTCATACGAACCCTGAAAGGTCGCCGTCACATTGAGCAGCTCGAGATCCGGCGCACCTTCAATCGGCTCTTCCGTAAAGGCCGCCTCCCGCTCCTGCAGCCCCGACACCTTACTCATGCGCTGAATCTCCGCAATCACGTCTTCATAGGCCAAACGCTTGGGCAGAAAGTACCTCGCCTCAAAGTCAGCCGATTCCCTGCTGCCAAGCTGCACTTTTTGCGATAACAGCCGCAGCCTGGTCGCGCGCGCGCGCGTTGCAAGAATCTCCTGCTGGATTTGGCTCTCCTCTTCCGCCAGTCCCCGCTTCGAGCCGCCCGGCGGATCTAAATAAAGAAACAACGCAATCGCATTCAAAATCAGCAGCACCACCGCAGCGCTTTCGAGCCAAAACGACGTGCTGCGCCCGCCTCGCCGCCCGGGCGTCAGCCAGTCAAAATTTCTGCGCATAGCCAACCATCACCCGGTACCGGTAAAGCGGATCATTCTGCCCCGGTGGCGTCTGACTCATCACCTTCGGCGGTCCAAACAAATCCGATGCCGACAGCCGCTTCAACAATCCAATCACAGCATCCGGCGTCTCTGCGCCCACATCCATCGTGAGCTCAACGCGGTTTGTACCGCTGCGATCCTCCGGCCCTACTTGTGGCAGCCGGATCGCCAGCAGTTTTACATTCTCCGGCAGAACGGTTTCGAGATCCTGAAACACTCGCGTCCAGCTCACCGCCCGGCGCGCAATGACTTCGTTCAAAAATACGGTTTTCGAAAAAACGTCCTCATTCTCTGGCCTGGCCAGCACGCCCGCAAACTGTGCCTGCTGGTAGTGTGCTCGCTCTAGCTGCGCCCGGCTAGCCGCTATCGCATTGCGTAGCTGCGAGGCCTCTGCCCGCGACCGCAATATCAGCATGCTCAGCGCCACCAGCGAGCAGAACAGCAGGCCGCAGATCCCCGCCAAAAGCAAATTCCTCGCACGCTCGCGGCGGAATGGCTGCGAAGCCAGGTTAATCATCGTCGGTTGCATCGGTGTCATGCAGCGTACTGCTCCAAAAGCCCCATCAATCCGGCATTCTGCCGCGATGGCCAGCCAAAACGGGAGCGGGCCGCCTGGTAGGGAATCCGCAATTCGTGTTCTACAATCTGGCCCACCGCGTCGGTCTCTACTCCGAACCCGCAAAGCACAAGCTGCTTCACGCGCTGGCTAAACTGATCCTCGGCATAAGCCACCGTCTGCTGTAAGGAGGCAAGCGTCACCTGTGAGCTCTGCCGCCCCGCCTCCACCTCACCCGCAAGATCAATGCATCTCACCAATCGCACCCGCCCTCGATCAAGCAGCAGCACCGTCAGCGTCGATTCCGCTGCTTTCGCAAGCACCGTGAAACCATCCTCGCCGCCCTGGCACAGAGGCAGCGCCGCTAGCGAAGACGGCGTCACCAGCCCCACTCGATAACCAGCCAGCGTAAACACACTCTCGTATTCTTCCAAAATCGGGCGGGCAATGGCCACCGCCAGCACCTCAATGCGACCTGGCTCACTCCACTGAATCGAGTACGACACCTGCGCTTCATCGATCGGAAAGGGCACGCTCTTGCGCAAGCGAAACCGCACCAGCGCCGCCCGCTCGCTCTCGCCCGCCGGCAATTCCTCAAAGTCGAGAATCGCCATCCTCACCGCATAATCGGGAATAATCACAGCCGTACCATTCCGCCGCGGATTCCAGCTTTCCGCCACGCGCGGAAGCAAATCCCGATAGGCCTGCGGCTTGATCAAATTCGGAGCGCTCGGCGAGGCCGTAAGACCGCGTTCTCCAAGCGCCTCCTGCTTCGGCGGCGCCGGACGGCGCGGGCTTGCCCCGGCAAGGAAGCCTTCCGTGATCTCAAAAGCGTGATCCGGAGGCGGCTCTGTCAACCAGCGCCTCCATCTCTCTTTCCACTGTGTTTGCTGAACAGCCAGATGCCTTATCCCTCAATGAAGGTAACTTTGTTTGCTTCGCGCAGCGTGGTAATCCCCTGCCGCACCCGGTCGAGCGCCGATTCCCTTAAAAACGTCATCCCTTCCTCGCGCGCCACGCGCTTGATCTCCGACGTGGGCCGGCGGTCCAAAATCATCTCGCGGATACGCTCGGACAGATCGAGCAGCTCATGGATAGCCGTACGCCCCCGAAACCCGGTGCCGTTGCATTCGATGCATCCCCGGCCCTCATAAAACGGAACCGATCGCCACTTCGCTGGGTCTAAACCACTCTCCCGTAGAAAGTCATCATCATATTTCACCTGCTGCCGGCAATGCGGACAGATCACACGCACCAGACGCTGCGCCAGAATGCAGTTGAGTGACGAGATGAAGTTATAGGGCTCTACCCCCATATTCAAAAACCGCCCCAGCACATCGAGCACATTGTTGGCATGCACCGTCGTGAAAACCAGGTGGCCCGTCAGCGCAGCGTTGATCGCTATAATCGCTGTCTCCTGATCCCGAATCTCCCCCACTAGAATCTTGTCAGGATCGTGCCGCAAAATCGAGCGCAAACCCCGTGAAAACGTCAGCCCTTTCTTCTCGTTTACCGGAATTTGCGTGATCCCCTTGATCTGGTACTCCACCGGGTCCTCAATGGTCACGATCTTGTCTTCATCGTTCTTAATCTCGTTTAAAGCAGCATACAGCGTCGTCGTCTTACCAGAACCGGTCGGCCCGGTCACCAGCACCATGCCATAGGGCTCACGGATGTAGCGGCGGAACTTCGCCAGGTCCTGCTCGGAAAATCCAACCACGTCCAGGGTGAGCCGCGCAAACTTCTCGCTCATCGATTCCTTATCAAGCACGCGCAGCACGGCGTCCTCCCCGTGAATCGTTGGCATGATGGAAACCCGGAAGTCGATCAGCCGGTTCTTATACCGCACCCGGAAACGTCCGTCCTGCGGCACGCGGCGCTCCGCAATATCGAGCTCGCTCATCACCTTAATGCGCGAAATCACCGCCGAGTGCCAGTCCTTTGCGATCGGACTCATCGCATATTGCAGCACCCCATCGATGCGATATTTGATCGCCAGCTCGTTGTCCCGCGTCTCAATGTGAATGTCACTCGCACGGCGCTCGAGCGCGTTGAAAATCGTCGTATCCACCAGCTTGATCACAGGCGCGATATTCGCTTCATCCGAAGTGAGCCGGTCAATCGAAAGCGTTTCATCCGCGCTCTCCTCTTCCCCAATCACATCGAGCGTAAAGCCCTCGGTCACTTCTTCGAGAACGCGCTGGGATTGCTCGGTCTTCTTCAGTAAATCCGAAATTTGCGAATAGGTCGCTACCTTTACGCTGAGTTTCTTACCGAGCAGCACCGAAAGTTCATCGATCGCCACAATGCGCCGCGGGTCCGAGAGCGCAATTTCCAGTACTCCATTGCGCGCCTCGAGCGGCACGAAATGGTAGCGGAACATCAGATCGACCGGAATCGTGCGAAACAGCTCGTGATCGATCTTCGCCGTCTTTAAATCGACAAACTCGCAGCAATAGCGCTGCGCCATCGCGCGCGCCTGCTCTGCCTCTTCGGCCTCATCTTTGGGTTTGATAACTTCAGTCGCCATTACCGGATACTACTCGCCAGCGAAAAGATCGGCAGATACAGTGCAATCAAAACAAAGGCAACAAAAATTCCCATGAAAATCATAATCGCCGGCTCAATCAGGGACAGCGCCGCCGTCATCTGCGTCGCCACATCCTCTTCGTAAAATTCCGCTACACTGGTGAGCATCTGCGGCAGCGCCCCAGTCGACTCACCCACCTCCATCATGTCAATCGCCAGGCTGGGCACAATCCCCACAGAGGCCAGCGACGCAGACAAGGACCTGCCCTCCCGCACCAAAACCGCCGCTCGATCCAGCGCCTTCTTGAGTAACGGAGAGCCAAGCGAGCGCGCAGCCGTCTCCAGAGCCTGAAGCAGCGGAATTCCGCCCGTTAACAGCGTGCTTAAAATCCGCGAAAACTGCGCCACTTGATACTTCGACCACACGGCCCCAAAAATCGGCAGCCGCATGCGCCAGGCATCAATCGTCTCTTGCGATTTTTCGCGCCGGCTCCAGAGATAAAACGCCAGCGCGCCTAAGATCAGCAGCTCCACTCCAATCAGAATCTGCGCCCGCGCCGTCGTGCCCACCGCAATCAGCACCCGGGTCGGTCCCGGAAGCTGCGCATCCATGCTGTTATAGAGCGCCGCGAAATTCGGCACCACATACGTCACCAGAAAAACAATCAGCCCGATGACCAGACACACCAAAACGCACGGATACAGCAACGACGTGAGCAGCTTCTTCCGCAGCGCCAGCGTGAGCCGCTGATACCCGATGTAACGGTCCAGCACCTCAGCCAGTGAGCCACTCTTTTCGCCCGCAAGAATCGACGTCACATAAATCGGCGGAAAGACGTTCTGCCGCGCGAAAGCATCCGAAAGTATGGTTCCCGTCTTCACCTCATCGCGTACCGCTTGGATGTGCCGCCGCAGCCTCTCGTCCGTTAGCCGGTCCGCCAAAAGGTCCAGACTCTTCAAAATCGGCAGGCCCGCCCGCACCAGCGTCACGAACTGTTGATTGAAGATCAGGAATCGTTCCAGATTAACGCGCTTGCGCCGAACCGCTCCCAGCCTCGTGCTCAGGTCCTTTGCACGAACCGAATACACCAGGAAGCCTTGATGCGTAAAGCGTTCGCGCGCTTCCTGCTCGTTAGCCGCCTCGGTAATCTGCTCGTGCATCTGGCCGCGAGGATCGGCGTAACGCAAAACAAATTCAGCCACGCCGTTCACCTCTCCTGCTGCACGAAATCGACGGAATCCACCACTTCTGCGCCAGGCGGGATCACAAAATGAAACACGCTGTCGCTTACAGGCAGATTCAATTTCTCATCCCGGAAAGCAAAGGACAAGACCGAGCCGTCGCGTCCCTCTACCTTCAAATTGTGAATAGCCCCATCCGGCGCAACCAGCATCTCAACCTTTTCGTACGGCACCTGATTTGTCTTCGCTGCAGCCTCCAGCCAAGTGCCTCCCTCCCCGGGATGCACCTGAAAATCACGAAACTCCTTCTTGAGATCCAGCCGCCCCAGCAGAAATGCCAGCGGCGCTCGCATATCCTCAGTGGCTTTCAGCGGAACTTTTTCTACTCGGTTGTCCTCAGCCAGGTAGAGGTACACGTTCTTGCCATCGGAGACAAACACCTTGCCCTCGGGCTGCGTATAGTCCCAGCGCATCTTCCCGGCCTTCTTTAAAACCAGCGTGCCAGACTCCGACGGCCGGTGGTGGCCCTCAAAATCGTACTCCTCGACAAACTGCACCGTGAGCGTCTTCGCGTGGTTATACCGATCCTCCACTTTCTGAATCAAGTCATTCACACCGGCAGCCGCCCACAGCGGCGCGACCGCGAGAAACGCGGCCACCCACACTACACTCAACTGACGCTCGAGCCGTCCGCCGCGTTTAACTAAGGAGAAAGCCGCTCGATTATCCATCCGTCTTCTCCTTTTCTTCGATAACAAAGCCGGTCGTGCAATCGGTCCGGCCGCCCCTGCCAAAATTCAATTAAAAACGGCCTTACACAATAACCACCCCAGAACTCAGGCGCCGGAACTTCCTCCAGATGAGCAAACCTCTGCTTCAATTCCTCTAGCCTCGCCTCCAGAACCGCGCGGCTGGCGATAGGCTGGCTTTGGTGCGAGGCCCAGGCTCCCAGTTGGCTGCCCCGCGCCCGCGTCCGAAAATAGGCCTCATTCTGCTCTCGTGTCAGCCGGTGCGCCTCGCCTTCCACGCGCACCTGACGCTCCAGTTGAGGCCAGAAAAAGGTCAGTGCAGCGTAAGGATTACTGTCTAATTCTCTAGCCTTTCGGCTGGTGTAGTTCGTGTAAAAGATGAAGCCCGCATCGCTCACTTCTTTTAATAGCATCAGACGGGCAGATGGCCGCCCTTCCCGCGTCGCGGTCGCCAGCGTCATCGCATTTGCATCTCGCAGCCCCGCGGCTCGCGCTTCTTCAATCCAACGCTCAAACAGCACAATAGGATTGCGCTCGCATTGCTCCTCGTGCAACTCACTCAACCCGTAGCTTTCCCGCCAGTCCGCTAACGACAGCCGGTGTTCGGCTCTGCTTGTATCGGTTTGCGCTTGGCGTTCTTCAAACCAATCAGCCATCCGAGCGAGTGTAGCAATGCCCGGACGCCCCTACCCGGCGGCCACCGTCAATTCCGGTATCTCACGCTTAGAGCAAGCAAACCGCCAGAGCAGCTCCTCGTCGGGAATGATCACGGTCCGGTTATGAAACAAGATCAGCCGCTGCCTCTGCAACTTACTCATCGACCGTGAAACCACTTCTCGAACTGCGCCGACCACTGCTCCGATTTGCTGGTTCGACATGGTTAACTCAACATGCCAGCCATCGGCCTGCCGCCTGCCCCGCTGCTGCGCCTCCTCAAGCAAAAATCGCGCCAGCCTCTGATCCACTCCGAGCAGCGACAGCGAATGCACCAGTTCAATCGCATTCCGCAGCCGTCTCGCCATCAGCTCTAAGCCGTTCCAAGCAAGCTGAGGCAAATCAGCTAGCTTCTGCCGGCAGCAGGTAATGGGCAGCGACCACACCAGCGCCTCTTCGCACGCAGAAATAGAGAATGCATGCGGTCCGCTGTCAAAAAGATGCACCTCATTCACCGTGCTCACGGGATATTCAATCGAAATGACCTGTTCACGCCCGTCTGCCGCCTCCCGGTACAACCGTAAAGAGCCCTGCACCAGGACAAAAAGCTCCCTGGCCTCTTCACCTTCAAAGACCAGGGGCTCATCCCGCCGCAGGCGGTGCACCGTCACCAAGCGTGAAATCTCGGCCAGTTCCGAGTCGCCGGCGTGCCGGAACAACTTCGTCCGGCGAAGCGTGTTGATTCGTTCCAAAATCGCCGCCGCCATGCTTTTTTGAGGATACTCCACCCCCTCTGAGTCTCACACAACGCCCTCCTTAACGCTTGCCTCCGAGCTCCTTTGCGGCCGCATCCAGCAAATTCGCTTCGCGTTGCAAGGCGTTCGCTACGCGGACAATCTGTTCGTCAGCCTCCTGCCAGTGCTTCTGCTCAATCGCCTCCCGTACACCGGGAACCGTCTTCACGCCATAACCGGTGTAATAGCCAGGCGCGTAAATCAGATGCTGAAACCACGGCCGCCGCGGCAGCCCCGCCGCGTCAGTCAATAAGCGCTCGCTTTCGATCAGCTTGGCATTAAGATCCGCTGGTGCCTGCTCTCCCGCCGCATGCAACGCCTTTTCATAACTCTCGGCAGCGCGCGTTAACGCATCCGCCGCATTATCCAAAGGCGCAAAATTCAAGTAAGGTGGGATCGCCTCCGAAGGCGGCGGCACCATCTTCTTCTTGGGATCCCGCAGCGCCTGATACACTCCCTCCTCGATCTCAGAATCTCTTTCTTTCGCCTCTGCTCGTTCCGAATCAGCCAGCTTTTTCAGCTCCGTAATGTAGCTGTGAATCGTGTCTGCAAAATCCGTGAATTGAAACGGCAGCACAGCGGCATCCGCCAGACGCATCAACATCGTGCCGCCGGTCTGCGCCAGCGCCTTGCCATAGGCGAAATCTGTGTCTTCAAAATGTGTGTACCAATAGAAATCGTCATAGATCGAATGGTATTGCCCGTTCTCTTCGTCCTCTCCCCCATAGCCGATATTGAGGCTCGCGACACCCAGATGATCCAGGAAAACCGTGTAGTCCGATCCTGACCCAAGCGCTCCTATGCGTAAATCGGGGCGTGATTTCAGCTCTGCCCTGCGCTCCGGAGTCGCCTTGGCAATCGCATTTAACTGGTTGCGCTTCCAAACCGTCATCTTGGTCTCGGGATCTTCGATATCTTTCATCACGCCGTTTACAAAATTCTCAAGAGAGTGAGAGCCGCCCACATGGAAAAACCCTCTGCCGTTGCCATCCGAGTTGATGTAGGCCACCGCATGCTGCTTCAACTCATCAGCATGCGCCTCTGCCCACTCTGTCGAGCCGAGCAGGCCTGGCTCCTCTCCGTCCCAAAAACAAAAGAGAATGGTCCGGTCCGGTTTCCAACCCTGCCGCAGCAGCTCGGCTAATCCACGTGCCTCCTCCAGCTCCGGACTGGTCCCTGAAACGGGATCTCCTGCTCCATTCACCCACGCATCATGGTGATTCCCTCGAATGACCCACTCATCGGGATATTTGGCCCCAGGAATCCTGGCGATCACGTCGTACAAGGGCTTGCGGTCCCAATTGAACTTCAAGTGCAAGTGGACCTTCGCCGGCCCCGGGCCAACGTGATAGGCGAGCGGCAGCGAACCGCGCCAGGCTTCGGGAACCAAGTCCCCGCCCAGCGCCCGCAGCAGCGGCTCCGCATCTTCATAAGAAATTGGCATCACCGGAATCTTCGTCAGTGTCTTCACCTCGCTGAGCGACAGCCGCTTTGCCTCTGGCGTCGCGCCCACCCCTGGCGTCAAAGGATCACCCGGATATAAGATCATGTCCATCACGCTGCCCCTTTGCACCCCAAACGGCGGCCGCGCCGGGCCCTTCGGATACGGATCACCGCGAAAATAGCCGTCTTCATGAGGATCCGAATAGATCAGACAGCCGATCGCCCCGTGCTCGGCCGCTGTTCTGGGCTTAATGCCCCGCCAGCTTGCACCGTAACGCGCCAGCACAATCGCGCCCTTCACGGAAACACCCATCCGCTCGAGTTCCTCATAATCCTCCGGCCTGCCATAGTTGACATACACCACCGGACCCGTGACGTCGCCATCAATGGAATACGCGTTGTAGGTGGGAAGCTGCTCGCTCTTTTGGTTGGACGTGGGATCCACAGCCAGGGCCGGCTCCTCCAGCTTCGCCCGGTATTTCACCGGCTCCACCAGCTCCATTGCGCGCTCCTTCGGCGTCGGGAACAACACCTCAAAGGTCTCGATATGCGCATCCAGCCCCCAGGACTTCAACTGCTGCAAAATCCACTCGGCATTGTCTTTGTCATAGGCTGACCCCACATGATGCGGCCGCGCCGACAAACGCCGCATATTCTCCCGCAGCCGGTTTTGATCGGGAATCGCGCGAAACTTCTGCTCCCACTCGATCTCCGCCTCCGAACCCTGCTGCGAATATCCCCGAAGCACTCGGCCGGAATCCGCCGCCTGCAGACCCAGCACAAACATACCCACAAAGCAAATCATCAGCCGCATAATAACCGCTTATTGTACCCAGTGCAGGATTCAGCTTCAAATCAGGCAACAGGCCAGCGATTGCCCCGTTCCGCACAAGATACGCTTCCTTTGCACGAGATACTACAATCGAGACCATGCGCCGGGTTATAGCGCTCTGCTGTCTTCCTCTGTTTTTCACGTTGCATACCCCAGCTCAAGTCATCCAGTTTGACAGCGGCCGCCGCATCTGGCTGATCACCACCGCCTATAGCTCTTATGCGATGGGTCTCACACCCGACGGCGAACTCCAGCATCTCTACTGGGGCGGCCCGCTTTCAAGAATCGCGGATCTTCCGCCAGCACAAAGACGCCGCGATATCTCCTCCTTCGATCCGCACCAAATGCTCGAAAACGAAGAGTATCCAGGTTGGGGCGGTCCTCGCTTCTACGAACCGGCCCTCAAGATCACCCGCGCCGGTGGCAATCGCGATCTCGTGCTGCAGTATGTCAGCCATCGCCAGGAAGGCAACCGGCTGGACATCGAACTCAAAGATATCCGCGATCCCATCCAGGTCACTCTCCACTACCTCGCTTATCCTGATACTGGCATCCTGGCTCGCTGGAGCACGATCCATAACCAGACGTCACAGACCATCACTCTCGAAAGCGCACAATCCGCCGTCTGGAACTTGCCCCCTGGCGCCGGCTATTACCTCAATTACCTGAGCGGCCGCTGGGGTGCCGAAGACCAGATCAATCGCGAGCCAGTCCGGGAAGGCATGAAAGTCTTAGAGAGCCGGCTGGGACACACGGGCCACAACCTCAGCCCCTGGTTCGCTATCGACGACGGAGAGGCAAACGAAGATTTCGGCCGCGTCTGGTTTGGCGCGCTTGCCTGGAGCGGCAACTGGCGCATCACCGTCGAGCAAACTCCTTATCAGCAGGTCCGCATCGTCGGCGGATTCAACCCGTTTGACTTTCTTTATCCGTTAAACCCGGGTGAATCGCTCGAAACACCCGTTTTTTATGGAGGCTTTTCCGCCCACGGCTGGGGCGAAGCATCCCGGCTGCTGCACCGTCTCGAACTGCAAGATATCGAACCGCACGGACTCCAGGCCCGTCCCCGCCCCGTTTTGTACAACTCCTGGGAAGCAACTGAATTCAACGTCTCCGAAGAGGGGCAGAAAGCCCTCGCCGCCAAAGCCGCGAAACTCGGCGTTGAACTGTTTGTGGTCGATGACGGCTGGTTCGGTGAACGTTCGAGCGAGCACGCCGGCCTCGGAGACTGGTATGTCAATCCGCAAAAATTCCCGCACGGCCTCGCCTCCCTGATCACCTATGTCAACCAACTGGGCATGGACTTCGGCCTGTGGGTTGAGCCAGAGATGGTGAATCCCAATAGCGATCTCTACCGCAAACATCCCGACTGGGTGATCCATTTCCCAAACCGGCCGCGCAGTGAGCTCCGCTATCAGCTCGTGCTCAATCTCGCGCGCGACGATGTCAAAGAATTCATCTTCAACACCCTCGATCACCTCGCCAGCCAGTACAACATTCGCTACTTCAAATGGGACATGAACCGGATTTTTAGCGAACCCGGCTGGCCCGAAGTGCCTCCGAACGAGCAGCGGGAATTATGGGTGCGCTATGTCCAAAACCTGTATGACATCATGCGCCGCCTGCGCGAAAAACATCCGAACCTCGAGATGGAATCCTGCTCAGGCGGCGGAGGCCGCGTCGATCTTGGCATCCTGCGCTACGTCGATGAATTTTGGACGTCTGATAACACCGAAGCCTTCGACCGCCTGCATATCCAAAATGGCTTCTCCCAGGCCTACGCCCCCAAACTCATGTCCGACTGGGTCACCGACGTGCCCAATATGAACCACCGCAGCACATCGCTCGAATATCGATTCCTCGTAGCCATGCAGGGCGCGCTCGGAATTGGCGCGAATTTGAACAAATGGACAGAACAAGACAATCAAACCGCCACCCGCATGATCGCCTTATACAAGCGCATTCGCAATACGATCCAGTTCGGCAATCTCTACCGCCTGCTCTCGCCCTGGACCCACGATGTAAGCGCCGTCGAATATACATCACAAGATGGCAAACAAGCCGTCCTCTTCGTCTATCGTCACTCGCAGGAGTTCAACACTCCTGCGCCAGCCATTCGTCTCGCCGGACTTGACCCGAAAGCCCTTTACCGCCTGGAATCGCCAGATGGAAAACTCCAGGCTTCCGGCGAGCTAAGCGGTGCGTTTCTCATGCAAAACGGCATAAACTTCCGTTTGAGCGATGACTACGACGCTGCGGCTGTGATATTACATCGTGTCGATGGCAATTAATCCGAGAAAACATTCTGCCTGGCTGGTGATCGCATGTTTCCTGATTGGCGCCCGGGCGCAGACTGTCAATCCAGACATCCCGCACCTCGAAAAGCACGGGACCACCATGCGCCTGATAGTAAACGGCAAACCGTTTCTCATGCTCGGCGCCGAACTCCACAACTCGAGCAGCTCGAGCCTCGAATACATGCGTCCTGAGTGGCCGCGTCTTGCCTCCATCCCTCTCAACACCGTGCTCACGCCCGTCTACTGGGAGCTCCTCGAACCCACAGAAGGACACTTCGACTTTACTTTGGTCGATGGCCTCATCCAACAAGCGCGGCAATATAATTTGCATCTGGTCTTTTTGTGGTTCGGAAGCTGGAAAAATGGCCTCTCAAGCTACGCACCTCTGTGGGTGAAGCAGGACACCAGGCGCTTCCCTCGCGTCATCGCGTCCGGCAACAAGGAGACCGAAATTCTCAGTGCCTTCGGCGCAGCCACGCTGCAAGCCGATTCGCGCGCCTTTGCCGCACTCATGCGTCACATCCGTGAAATCGACAGCCGCGACCACACCGTTTTGATGATGCAAGTCGAAAACGAAGTCGGCGTGCTCGGCGATTCGCGCGATCGCTCGCCCGCCGCCAATCAGGCCTTCAATAGCCCGATTCCCGCCCAGCTCGCTCAGTATCTCCGGCAGCACCGTGATTCGCTCTTCCCGCAGTTCCGTAAGATCTGGGATGCAGCAGGCGACAAAACCTCCGGCACTTGGTCCGAAGTCTTCGGTTCCGGACCGGACGCCGACGAAATGTTCATGGCGTGGAACTATGGCCGTTATGTAAACCAGGTCGCTGCCGCTGGAAAAGCAGAATACCCGCTCCCCATGTATGTCAACACCTGGCTGCGCGGACCCAATGTTCCCCCAGGCGAGTTTCCGAGCGGCGGCCCGCAGCCGGAAGTCATTGACCTGTGGCGCGCCGCTGGCAGCGCCATCGATATCTACTCCCCCGATATCTATCGAACCAACTTCGAGGATTGGTGCAACTGGTATCACCAGGCCGGCAACCCGCTGTTCATTCCCGAGACCTCAGGCGGTGAGCGAGGCCAGGCAAATGTCTTTTACGCGCTCGGCGAGCATAGCGCACTCGGCTTCTCCCCCTTCGGCATCGATTCCTGGAACGATCGCGATAACCTGCTCGGCAAAAGTTACTCCGTCCTGATGCAAATCGCGCCCCTCCTTCTCGAGCATGCTGGCGCTGGCGACATGACCGGCTTCGTCTTAGATAAGCAGCACCCCTCCACGTCCGCAACCCTCAACGGCTATCGGCTGGAAATCAGCCTCGATCGTATCTTCGGCGGGCAAGCCGACCACGGCTTCGGCCTAATCATCGCCATCGGACCCAATGAATTTATAGGCGCTGGCAGCGGTTTCCGCGTGAAGTTCGCGCCCCAATCTCCCGGCCCGCCCAACGCCGGCATCGCCTATATCGAAGAAGGCACCTATTCCTCAGGAGTGTGGATCCCCGGCCGCCGCCTGAATGGAGATGAAAGTGATCAGGGCCAGTACTGGCGCTTCTCGGCTCAGCGCACCGGCATCGAGCGCGCCGTCGTCTATCGCTATGAGTAAAGTCTCGGCCTACTGCTCAGTATCGAGCGGGTGGCGCGACTTCTCAAAAAATTCGTTTTGCAGCCGCAGACTCTCCTGATCGGCCTTAATCGCCCGGATCGCAGTCACAACTTGCTGAACCCAGGCCTTCATATCGAATTCGCCCAGCTCGCGCGTCGCCGCTGCGCCGTCTCCTGCGTAGTGATTCGGAAAGCGCGCATACCACCAAATCCCGGTATAGACGCCCTGGGGAAGGTCCAGCCGCTGCAGGTCAGCCCCCGACTCATCCTTTGCTCGATCCATATGCACCAGATCCGGCCGCGAGATCAGCGTGTGGGCCGTCTCCGATTCTCCTGCATGCATATCGGTCTTGCTCTTCAGCGGCGGCCTTCCGGGCGGCATCTCACCACGCGTGAATACGTAAACCACGTAATCGTGCGGCGACGCCAGTTGGGACTGCGCAAAATACGGCAGAAAATGATTGTTGCCTCCGTGCCCGTTCACAATCAGAATCTTTTTGCAGCCATTTCGCGCCATCTCATCAGTCGTAGCCTGCAGCAAATCCATCTGTAGCCGCTCGCTGTAGGCCAGCGTACCCGGCTCGTGCCTGGCCTCAAAGATTTGCCCAAAATAGTAGTCCGGAAACACAATCGCAAACTCCTGTTCGGCCGCATGCGTGGCCACATAACGCACGTTAATCAGATCGGTGCCGAGCGGCAAGTGCGGCCCGTGCTTCTCAATGATTCCAAACGGCAACAGACAAGTTCCGCCGCTTTTGTGAATTGCCGCCACAAAATCCGCCGCAGTCAATTCTTCCCAATGAACTGAAAGATTCTGAGCGCCCGCGCTCGATAGGGCAGCCAGCACTGCAAAGAGCAGAAACGCTTTCATAGAGTTTCACAATATCAAGGAATCTCGAAGCGAATACCAGACACGCTCCACCCTGCGGCACACAAATTTCATGCAGCCGGTCGAGTAACTGCGCCAACTCTTCCATAACCGCGAACCGCCCGCCCCATCTGCGAAACTGTCGGTTGTGCGGCTCCATCATCACGAAGTCGTGATCGTCGGTGCAGGCGTAGCGGGCCTCGCCGCCATGCACACACTCGTGCGGGCAGGGCGCTCCGTCCTCTGCCTGGAAGCACGGAACCGTATTGGTGGCCGCATCTGCACCCATCACGATCCGTTGCTCCCCATTCCCGTCGAACTGGGCGCTGAATTCATCCATGGCCGCGCTCGCGAGATCTGGGACCTGATCGACGCCGCAAATTTGGCGGCTTACGACATCCTCGGACGAGCCGTGCGCATCGAAGACGGTCAGGTGCTCGACCGCGGCGATATTTGGGAAAGGATCGATCGCGTGATGGAGGATATGCGCAGATCCGCCGAATCCGGTCCAGACAAAAGTTTTCAGGAATTCATCGAGAGCGCTTCTTATCCAGAAGAGGTCAAACGGCTAGCCTCGGCTTATGTCGAAGGCTTCAACGCTGCACGCAAAGAGGTAATCGGCATCGCCTCGCTCGCTCATGAAGCGCGGGCCAGCGAGCAAATCGACGGCGATCACGCCTTTCGCATCTTTAACGGCTATGATGCAATCCCCTTATATCTGCTGCACAGCACCCCGGACTGGCCCACCCGCTTGCGCTTGAACACAATCGTCGAACGCATCGAATGGCAGAGCGGCTCCGTGAAACTCAGCGTTCGATCCGCCAGCGGGAACGCACTCGAAACGATTCACTCCCGGCTGGCCATCCTCACCGTGCCCTTAGGCGTGCTCCAGTGCGGCGCGATCCGCTTTGAGCCCGAGCCGGCAGACGCACTCGCCGCCGCCCGCCAGCTCGCATTCGGCCAAGTCATGCGAGTGACCTTGCGCTTCCGCGACACATTTTGGCGTAATCAGGACGCACTGGCCGGCGTGGGCTTCCTGCTCTCTCATCATCCCTGCTTCCCCACCTGGTGGACCACTCTCCCCGTGCACACTCCCCTGATCACAGGTTGGAGCGCCGGCCCTCGCGCGGATGCTCTGCTCGGACAGCCGCGGCGCGAAGTAATTCGAGAGGCCATCCGTGCGCTTGCCCAGCTTCTCGGCATCCAGCGCGAGCGTCTCGAAGCCTCGCTTGAGCAAGCGTACTTCCACGACTGGCATCAGGACCCGTTCGCACGAGGCGCCTATAGCTATGCGCCAGCCGGCGCGCTGCCTGCCAGAACGGTGCTGGCGCAGCCCGTGAAAGATACGCTCTTTTTTGCCGGCGAGGCAGCCGAAACCGATGGCCACAGCGCCACCGTACACGGGGCCATCCGCTCCGGCATCCGTGCCGCGCAGCTTGCGCTCCAAGCCCTCAGAGATTAGCTCCGCTACGCCGCGCTTTCCTTCAGCTTCCGCTTCGAAGCGAGACGCACCCGGCGCGGCTGCGAGCTCGGCATCGGACGCACGCGCACCGGCCGCTCCTGCAAGATAAGCTCGCTAGCCTGCACCAGAGGCTCGGCGTGAAACCAGCGTTGAAAGGGACTGCGATAGAACAGATTGCAAAGCGCCGCCAGACTCATACCCTGGTGGTGCGCCATCCAGCATCGCACCAGCTCGCATTTTCGGCGAAAGAATCGCCGCGCAGGCGCCACGCTGAAATCCGCCGATTCATAAAATCCGTACTCGCCCAGCCATTTCCGCGCAGCCATCCCCCTCAGATTCTCCACCGCCCGTCGCGGATCCACCGCAAGCGCCAGACAGCTTGAATAAGGCGAGACCACCAGCAAGCCCGATCGCGCTACATTCAACGCAAGCCCCGGTATCCCAAACGCTGCATATTGGTAATTCCCTTCCGCGTCACGCGCGCTGTAAGCCGCTTCTGAAATGCCCCAGGGAACCCGGTGCCGCCGCCCATAGGCCTGCTGCACGCGTACGCTCCCCCGCACCGCGCGGTCCAGCAGCGTATTCGGCTGCGATCGCATCCAAATCACCGGCATGAGATACTCAAACATCGTGCCAGTCCAGGAAATGAGCGCGCTTTCCCCTTCCACCATCGCGTGCTGGCGCCCTAGGCGAAACCACACTTCCTGCGGAACATCGCCTTTTGCAACGGCAATAAAGGCCGCGGTTCGCGCCTCGGAAGCGAGCAGGTCGTAGCAGGACTTGCTCAACTGCTTGGTTGCCGGATCAAATCCAACCGAGAGCAATCGCCGCCGCCGGTTGAGCAGCAACGCGAAATCCATCTCGCGAACGAAACGGTCACTGTCGGCCGCAAGGGAACCCAGACGTACCGCCAGATGCAGAGCCCGGTCGCGCGCCGCAGCCAGTTCCTGCCGCAGCCGCAAAGCTAAGCTCGTAACATCGCTGGGCAGCTCCGGCTTGGCGAGCAAGATCCCCAGCTTCCGGTCCAGTTCCTCAAAGAACCGCGGCGCATTCTCAAGCGTCAGGGGATGCGCCGGCGCTTCCAAGCCCGCCGCCTGCAAAGGCGCGAATTCAGGCAAATACAGCGGCATGTAGTCCCGAATCTCCCGCTCCAACGCATCCATGCGCCGCCTCAGCTCCCACGACCACCAGTCGCTGTCGCCCGCCTTCAATTCCCGCAGGCGCTCAAGCCACATGCGCGGATCTTTCAGCCGCGAAATCGCCGCCATCTCTTTCGCCGCTCTGCCGCCCCCGGCCAGACGGCCGCAATCCACAATCCCTTCGAGCAGATTCTGCTTGAGCAGCGGCCGGCTCAACAGCTCAATGCAGCCCTCCTTGAGCGCCCATAAGGAAGCCGCCAGATTCCCGCTGTCCACGCTCGATACAAACAGCGGCTCGAGCGGCTTCAGGCTCACCGTCTCATACCAGTTCAAAAAGTGACCCGAGTAGCGCTGCATCTTCCCCATCGTCCGCAGCGTCGCTTCCGTCTGCTCGACAAACTCGCTCACCGTCAAATAGCCAAACTCCACGGCCGCTTGCCGCGCATTCAAAAGGAAGCCCAGGTTCGTCGGCGAAATGCGTTCAGCAATGCGGTAGGGCTGCTCCTGCACGTTGTCCGGAATGAGCCAGTTATTTTCTGCTTTGCTGAACTCGGCAAAATAGCGCCAGGTACGCACCGCGACGTTGCGCAGGAATACATGATCCTCTTCAGACAGAGCGTAATCTTCAGGATGCGGCGAACGGTTCAGCCAGTTCGAAATCATCTTGGAAAAGAACCACGCCGCTACAAAGGGCGAAGCGTAGGGAGCCGCCACAGGATGGAACGCTAGCCCCGCCGCAATGCAGAGGGCCAGCACCGGCATCCACTGCAGGTACACATCCACCGGCGTGCGCTTGCGCAGACCCAGCTCAGCCTCGGTCGCCGTTTCCCATTCGAGCAGTCTGGTGTGCGTGATCGTGCTCCGCACAATCGTGCGGATGATTGCATCCAGATCCACTAGCGTCTGATGCGCCAGGAACGCGATATTGAGCGCAATGCTGACGTGCGAGGTCAAAAAGTCCGACACGGCATCGCGCGCAATCAGCGTGCTCTGCTTAAATACCGCGCGGAACAGCGCAAATACTAGCCGGAAATAGATCGGAAGAAACAGCAGCGCCAGAGTCACAAACGTCCAGAAGCGCGGCCCTCCCGGAAGCACAAACCAGCCCGCAATCAGCAGCGCAAAGGTCGCCGGCTCGATCAGGCTGCGGCGCAAATTGTCTATAATCTTCCAGCGCGAGATGAGAGAAATCGGGTTGCGCACGAGCCGCCGCGACTCGTCCGGAACGCGGTTGAAAATCCAGCGCACAATCTGCCAGTCGCCGCGCAGCCAGCGATGCTTGCGCCGGTTATAGGCGCTGTAGTGCGAGGGATAATCGTCGATCACCTCAATATCTGAGGCCAGCCCCGCGCGTACATAGGCTCCCTCAATCAGATCATGGCTGAGTAGCGCATTGCGCGGGAACCGGTGCTCCAGCACCTGCCGGAACGTGTCAATGTCGTAGATGCCCTTGCCGGTAAAAATCCCCTCTCCATAGAGGTCCTGATAAACATCGGACACGGCGCGCGAATAAATATCAAATCCGGTCTGCCCCGAATAGATGGCCGCCAGGCGCGAGCGCGTCGCCGACTGCACGCTAATCCCCACTCTCGGCTGCAAAAGTCCGTAGCCTTCCGTCACAATGTTCAGCTCCGGATCGATTAACGGGCGATTGAGCGGATGCGCCATGGCTCCAATCAACCGCCGCGCTGTCCCGCGCGGCAACTGCGTGTCCGAATCGAGCGTAATCACATAGCGAATGCGCGGCAGCCGCGCGAGATCGCCCGTCTTCACCGGAAACGGATCGAACACATTGCGCAAAAGCTGATTCAGATCGAGCAGTTTGCCCCGCTTGCGCTCCCATCCCATCCAGGCGCCTTCGCGAGGATTGTAAACACGGTGCCGGTGAAACAGGTAAAATCCCCCGTACGGCTCACCCGCATACTTCCTGTTGAGAGAGTCAATCAGACTGATCGCAAGATCTACACGCGTATCCTGTTCGCCCACAGGCTCAGCCGTATCCGGAAGATCCGTCAACAGCGCAAAGAAGATATTCCGGTCGCGATTCACTAAGTAACGAATCTCTAAATCGTCCACTAACTTCCGAATCTGCTTCTCGTTAATCAGCAGCGTCGGAATCGCGACCATGGTGGCGCAATCCGGATCGATCCCTTTTGAAAAATCCATCTTCGGCAGCGCATGCGGCGTCAGAATCGAAGTCACCAGATAGTTCATCACTTCAACCGCTGCCTGCGTGGCGGGCAAGATCAGCAGCAGCGCACCAATAATGACTCCCGTGCCGCCCTGGCTCTTGACCACGCTCATGATCAGAAACACCACCGTGATCAGAGCGATAAACTCGATTCCAATGATGTAAATTTCGTCCGGATACGTGCGCAGCAGCCGCTGGATGCGCGTCCCAATCGGCGGACGGTAATTCGCCCGGCGCTCCAGCTCTCGTGAGCCGGTTTCATCAATCAGGTAATACCCGACGTGGCGTATGCGCTCGCACAAGGCCGCCGGTGTCTCAGCATCACACTGCGCTTCTTTTGCCAGACGCACCGCCAGGGCCGCAACCTCCGCTTCACTGCAATCGGAATGCGCCGCAATCTTGGCGGCTCGCTTCCGGTAATCCAGGCGGCTCTCAAACTCCATCCGCGGATAGACTCCAGCCGGATCCTGCAAAAGCACCCGGTGGATCACCGAAAGCTGCTCCAGCGTCTCCTTCCAGTCCACTTCGCTGATGTAGCGCAGGTTCGTAATGATCGGCCCCACCCCGCAAGAAGGCGCCGCCTGACCCTCTCGGCGAAACGCCTCCAGTGCCCGGAATCCGCGCTCGGCCAGTACCTCCAGATAGGCAAGCTGAAGCGCCGGCAGCATGCCCTCCAGCTCCGGAAGACGCAGCGGCTCAACCTGCTCTACCGCATCCACAAACAGCGAGAACACCGCTTCGTTGAGAGCGTAGGGAGAAGCAGCCAGCGCCCGCGCCAGCACAATACAGCGCGGAATCGCCTCTTCCTGCATGGTGCGCACCAGCGGCAGCTTGGAAAAAAACTTGGCCGCCGCCTTGATATCGCAAATATCGGCTCGAACCAGGCGCAAATTGTCCTGAAGCCACCGCAAATCCCCGCTCGGCTCCCGGCCCTTCAACCGCCGCAATTCGAATTCGAGCGCAGTCAGCCGCTCAGATACCTCCTCAAGCAGCTCGCGCGCTCGCCGTGAGCGCCTCTTGCCCACCAGCCAGCCGCACGCCCGCGCTGCCTGCGTCGCGCGCTCCCGCAGGTCTGCCTTCTCGGCCTCCGTGAGACCGGTTTCCTCCACCTGCGCTGATTCGGCTCTCATATCTACTGATGGTTCAGGCATCCGCCGCTTCCTACCTATAACTTGAGGCCTGCAGTTCGAACATCTCTGCGTAGCGGCCGCCCCGCTGCATCAACTG
>Ga0209061_1002636_pt1 | contig 21845 bp, 15 predicted proteins | sample Coa_R1_10_FD_187157 | JGI IMG/M metagenome (GOLD analysis project Ga0209061, IMG submission 187157) | Surface soil microbial communities from Centralia Pennsylvania, which are recovering from an underground coalmine fire - Coalmine... | ecosystem: Environmental > Terrestrial > Soil >...
AAGTTTTCTCGCCACTGAGCCGGACGTGCTTCCCCAGGAGCGCGTTGGAGAAGCCGTCTGCGAGCTGGCGAACATGATCTGCGGCCGGACATTGAGCCAGATGCAGAGCGAGGATACCTTTGAACTCTTGGCGCCGCACTTAGAAGCCCAGCCAGTGGCGAGTACTGCCGGCCCCACCCATATCTTTCAGCTAGAAGACGGCTATCTTCGCGTTTCTCTCGAGATCCAGCCCCAAACACGGTGCAGCAATGCCAGCCCGAACGGATAAAATCAAGGTCCTCATCGTGGATGACTCCGCGATTGTCCGACAGATTCTCTCCAACAGCCTCGCGGCGCACGAGGACATCGAAGTGGTCGGCACAGCGCCGGATCCCTATATCGCGCGGGACAAAATCCTCACGCTCAAGCCCGATGTTGTGACCTTGGATATCGAGATGCCGCGCATGAACGGCTTGACTTTTTTAAAAAAGTTATCTGAGTATCATCCCCTCCCGGTCATCATCATCAGTTCGCGAACACAGAGCTCCTGTGAGACTGCCCTCGAAGCGTTGCGTCTCGGCGCCGTGCATGTGCTGGCGAAACCGGGCGGCCCCTATTCTGTAGGGGATTTGCAGATCGACCTGCCTCATTACGTTCGCGCTGCCGCGGCCGCAGGAAGCCGCATCCGCGATCGCGCACGCGTCTCCGCACCGCCCGCCTGGTTGCCCAAACTCGCCAGCACTCCTTCCGATTTTCTCGTGGCGATTGGCGCCTCTACCGGCGGCACTGAAGCCATACAGCAGATCCTGGCGCAACTTCCCGAAACCACGCCGCCACTCGTGATTGTGCAGCACATTCCCGCCAGTTTTTCGACCGCATTTGCCCGGCGCTTACATCAGCTCTGCAAGTTTGAGGTACGGGAGGCAGAAAATGGAGATCTTCTGCGGCCCGGCTTGGCGCTAGTTGCCCCGGGAGATTTTCATCTGGTGGTGCGCAGATGCGGCGCACACCTGCGCGCCTTTATCAAGCAAGGTCCACGCGTGTGCTATCAGCGGCCCTCCGTCGACGTGTTATTTGAATCTGTGGCTTCAGCGGCGGGCGCCTCCAGCCTCGGGCTCCTGCTTACCGGCATGGGCGTCGATGGCGCCCGGGGGCTGCTCAAAATGAAGCAGGCCGGCGCACACACCATTGCGCAGGATGAGGCAAGCAGCGTCGTTTTCGGAATGCCGCGAACCGCCATTGAAGCGGGAGCCGTGTGCGAAGTCCTCCCCTTGTCGCGCATGCCCCTCCGCATTCTGCAGATATGCGAACAGAAGGCGAGGTCCGCAAGCCCAAAATCCAAGCTCAGCAATTAAGCGCAAGACTCCTTCTGGCTGGCTTCCGGCGCCGCGGCGCTGTCTTTCGAATCCTCCACGCTTGCCTGCAATCGCTGCAGCACATCGGCCGCTTTTCGTCGAATGAATGGCCGCGGATCTTGAGACATTTGTTCGAGCGTGGGGATCGCCCGCGGATCCCCCAGATGACCGAAGGCCCAAATGGCAGCCGCGCGAAACAGCGACGATTCATGGCGCGCCATTTCGAGCAACCGGTCAAAGGCCGAGGGATCTTTCTGGTAATACAATCCCACCAAAGCATTAACCGCTACGCGATGGTGCGGATCCTTCGAAGCCAGGCGAAGCATATGGGCCGCGTCCATGCTATGGAGATGCCATAACCCTTCAATGGCATTGGCGCGCGTCCGTGGATCAGGAGATTGCAGTTGCCGCTCGATGAGCATGCGGTTGGGGCGCAGCTTGCACAGCATTTTGGAGGCAGTGGAGCGGATATGCTCGTCCTCACTATAGGTAAGATTCCGGAGAAGAGGGACGAGCGTGCTTGCTTCAAGATCAGCCAGGATCGATAGTGCGCGCAGCACAACCCGGCTCGGCATTTGTCTGTTAGAGAGGAAGCGCTGCAACTTGAGATGGAAGAGCGCATCGTGCTCCCGGAAGGCAGCCAGGGCACGCTTGGCTTCGTCCAAAGTCAGAAAATCCGGATCAAACAGAACAGGAATGTAGGAGCTATCTTTTGCCATTCGCCATCCAATCAGCCACTTCTGCGCGGCCGGGGGCATCTGTCCGCGGGCAATCAGGCCTACGCAGATTTGAATCGCTTCCTGTTTGGAATACTTTTCGCAGAGCTGACGGAAGAAGGTCGCTGCGAAACGGTGCGGCTCTGAGCTGGCTAGCTCCGTCAACATCTGATCTGTGTCATAGGTACTCTCACGCGCGACTTGTGTCATTTACGACTCCTAAGTTCCCTAATCGGCCTGAACCTTCTTCCGCTTAAGCCCTGAAGTGATACGCTCATTGCTGCAGGAAAATGCAGCGGAAAACTTGGATTTTGCCTCTGGCGTTCGTGTCCGTGCTGTGCTGGGCGGAAAATCCCCCCAAAACCTGGATCGATCCCGATACCGGGCACCGCGTCATCCGTCTCACGGAGGAACCCGGCAGCGCCAGCCTCTATTTCAATGACAATGCCTATACGGCAAACCACAAAGAGATGGTCTACACCACTCCGAACGGTATTTCGGTGCTCGATTTGGCGACGTTCGAGACGCGGCCCGTTGTTCAAGGGCGGGTCGCCGTCGTGGCCACCGGCCACAAAACGCAATGTGTTTATTACGTGAAGTTTGCTGATCACGCGCTCTATGCCACCGATGTTGATACCGGCAAGACACGCAAGATCGCCGCGCTTCCGCCTCATGGCAGCGTCAGCACGATCAACGCCGACGAGACTCTAGCCGCCGGCACTTATATCGAAGGCGCGATCCCGAGTTTTCTGCTGCCAGCCAGGCCTGCTGCCGGCCAAATGCATCCTCTCGATCAACCGCGCAACAAGGGCGAGATGATGGAGCGCACCCTCGCCGCTCATCTGCCGCGCGTACTCTTCACCATCAATCTCCAGACGGGCGAGCGCAAAGAGATTCTCCATAGCACCGACTGGCTCAATCATCTGCTGTTTTCCCCAACCGATCCCTCACTGCTGATGTACTGCCATGAAGGTCCCTGGCACAAAGTCGACCGCATCTGGACGATTCACACCGATGGCAGCCACAACACGCTGATTCACAAACGCACTATGGAGATGGAGATTGCCGGACATGAGTTCTGGTCCTGGGATGGCAAGACCATCTGGTACGATTTGCAAACTCCCCGAGGCGAGGATTTCTGGCTCGCCGGCTACCGTGTGGATACAGGCGAGCGCATGCAATATCACATGCAGCGCAACGAGTGGTCCATTCACTTCAACGTCTCATCTGATGGGCGGTTATTTTGCGGCGATGGCGGCGATCCAGGGCAGGTAGCGCATGCCCCGGACGGCGAATGGATTTACCTCTTCCGCCCGCAGCTCATTCAGAACACCGGAGTGAGCGCCCCCGGTTTGATCCGGCCCGGAGTTCTGCACTCGGAACGCTTAGTTAATATGTCAAAGCATAACTACCGGCTGGAGCCGAACGTCCGCTTCACGCCGGATGGTAAGTGGGTGATTTTCCGATCCAATCTTTTCGGGCCCACTTACGTGTTCGCCGTAGAAGTAGCTAAAGCCGCACCCACCGGAAGTGGCTGATTGCACCCTCCATGACCCGGCGCAAGCTTTTGCTACTGGCTTCTCAGGCGCCTGCTCTGGCCGCGCTGCGCAGTGGGCCTTCCCTGGATCGCCGGAAGCTGGTAGTCCGTCACAATCCGATCCTGCACGCGGCCGATCCGCGCGCGCCGCTCTCCGTCGGCAATGGAGAATTTGCCTTCACTGCTGATGTGACCGGCTTACAAAGCTTGCGTTCGCTCTATGAACCTCACGTCCCGCTCTGCACGCAGTCCCAGTGGGGCTGGCATAGCTTCCCCATTCCAGATCACTTACATCCCTCCGATTTTCGCCTGGAGATGTACGACACATACGGCCGCCCGGTCGGATATGCAACTCAAAGAGAAGGGCAGGCGCCCCTCTATGACTGGTTGCGCGAAAATCCGCACCGGCTGAATCTCGCCGAGATCGCCTTGCTGCTCGATCAAGAGCCGCTGCGGCTGGAATCCATCCGCAGCATTCATCAAGAGCTGGATCTCTGGAATGGCATTCTCAACAGCCACTTTGAAGCAAAGGGCGTTCCGGTACGGGTCCTCACCTGTTGCCATCCTGAACTGGATGCGGTTGCGGTCCTGCTCGATTCGCCTCTGGTAGAAGCGCGCCGCCTCTCTGTTGCATTCCGCTTCCCGTATGGATCGATCCACATGAGCGCTTCCGATTGGAGCAAGCCGGAGGCGCACCGCACCGAGGTCGTAGCCTCTGACGGCCGCTTCCTCGAGCTAGCCCGCACGCTTGATAGCGATTCCTACTTCGTCCGCATTCGCTGGAGCGGCGAGGCGCAGATCGAGCGCCGCGGATTGCAGGAATTTGTTCTGGCTGGCGCGCCTCGCAGCTTCGTCTGTCATTTTTCACAGCGCCGCTCCATGCAAGCGCTCCCCCCAGCCGAATCGGTACAGGCGTCTTGCCGCGCTCATTGGAATCGTTTCTGGTCAACCGGAGGAGCAGTTGATTTCTCGCAAAGCACCGACCCGCGCGCGCAAGAGTTAGAACGGCGCGTGGTTTTATCGCAATATCTCACCGCGATTCAATGCTCCGGATCGGCGCCCCCACAGGAAACCGGACTCACCTGCAACAGTTGGTACGGCAAGTTTCATCTCGAAATGCACTGGTGGCATGCTGCGCACTTCGCTTTGTGGGGCCGGACGCCGCTGTTAGAGCGAAGCCTGCCGTGGTATCAGTCGATCCTTCCAGCCGCCCGGGCAAAGGCGCAACAGCAGGGCTATGCTGGAGTGCGCTGGCCCAAAATGACGGACCTATCCGGCCGCAGCAGCCCCTCCCCAGTAGGCGAATTGCTGATCTGGCAGCAGCCACATCCGATTGCCCTAGCCGAGCTCTGCTATCGCTCCCGCCCCAATCGCGAAACCCTCGCACGCTATCGCGAGATCGTCATGGAATCAGCGCATTTTATGGCAAGCTACGCCGTGAAAGTAAAAGGCCGCTATGTGCTCGGCCCTCCTCTCATACCGGCACAGGAAAATCACCCTGCCCGCACGACCTTTAATCCTACTTTTGAGCTTTCTTACTGGCATCAGGCGCTTGGCATTGCGCAAACCTGGCGGGAACGGTTGGGCTTGCCTCGAGAACAAGAATGGGATCAAGTACGCGCTTTGCTCTCTCGCCTGCCCGTAAGAGAGGGCGTCTATTTAGCGGCAGAAAGCTGTCCCGACACGTTCACCAAGTATAACTGGGATCATCCTTCTATGTTATGTGCTTACGGCTTATTAGAGGGGGAGTTAGTAAATCAGGAGGTGATGCGGCGCACGCTGCATAAAGTGCTGAGAGTCTGGCGCTGGCCGGAGACCTGGGGCTGGGACTATCCCATGATCGCAATGACGGCGGCGCGGCTGGGAGAGCCGGAAACCGCCATCACTGCTCTGTTTCTGCAATCACCCAAAAACGAATGGCTGCTGAATGGCCACGTATATCAGCGCCCCAACTTGCCGGTTTATTTGCCTGCTAACGGAGCCTTGCTCAGCGCCATCGCCTTGATGATCACCCTCAAAGCGTTTCCCCGCAGGAACTGGAGCGTGCAGGCGGAAGGGCTGTCATGGCTGTTTTCGTGACCGCGCGCTCGCTGAATGCGGCTACACTTTTTGTTAGTGGTCTTTGCTGTTCTCCTCTTATCGTTTGCAGCTTCCACCTCGCCGCCGAATCCACAATTACAGCAGCAGCTTGTTCTGGGCTCCCAGGCTTTACAGTCCCAGGACTATGCTGCCGCCGAAGCCGCCTTTCGCCGCGCCCTGGCGCTTGAGCCGAATTCAATTGAAATTCTCAACGATCTGGCCATTGCTCTGGCGCGCCAGAACAAGATAGACCAAGCCATCGCCACCTATCGCCGCGCGCTGCAAATCAAGCCGGGTGATCCGGTGACCAGCCGCAATTTGGGCATCGCCTGCTTCCGTGCGCAACGCTACCAGGACGCGCTCGGTCCGCTTGAAACAGCGGCGCGCGCAGAGCCGGACTTTCAGTCTCTCGAGCTGACGGGTCTGACCCTGTTCGCGCTTGATCGTTATGTGGAAGCGGCAGCGTATCTGGAGCGCGCCAGCCGCCTCGAGCCCCGCAATTTAGAGACTCTGAATATGCTGGGCAAGGCCTATTTTCGCGCCAAGCAGTACCGGGAGGTGGCGAACGTCTTTGCCCGCATCCTGGCGGTCAACCCCGACTCCCCCGAAGCCCATACCTTGATGGGCATGGCCTACGACGCCATGGGCCAGGAAGAGGAAGCAGAAAAGGAGTATCAGGCTGCGGAAAAAGCTGACCCCAAATTTATGGGCGTCCACTCCGGACTTGGCATCATTTATTGGAAGCAAGGCAAACTGGATGCCGCTGCGCAGGAATTTCACGCCGAGCTCGCTCATTATCCGAACGATCCCGTGTCCAACTGCTATTTAGGCGAGATTTTGCAAAAGCAAAATCGCCCGGCTGCCTCGATTCCGTATCTGAGAGCCGCCGTGCAAGCCAATCCTGCTTATAAGGAAGCGCTCTTCAATCTGGGAAAGTCGGAATTGCTGCTGGGAAGGCCGAGTGAGGCGCTGACACCGTTGCGCAAAGCCATCGCACTTGACCCCAATTATTACGAGGCCCACTTTGTGCTGGGCACCGCACTCCGGAAGCTGGGTCGCACGGCCGAGGCCAATCAGGAGCAGCGCACCGCCGTGCAGATCCAAGCCCGCGTGCGTGCTGGCTTGATCAACAAGGTATCTTCCCCTCCGCTCAATCCCTAGGTTTTACGAGTGCAAAGCCTATCTCGCCTTCACTCTATTGCATAGCTTCGAGGGATGGGATACAATCACCTCAGCGGTTTCTTCAGGGGGTGTGTGTTGCACATTAGTCGTTTCCTTGCTATTTCCCTTTGTCTGGTTGCTGCCTTCGGATTGACTCCCGTATTGTTGTCGCAGGAAATCTATGCCACGCTCACCGGCACGGTTCACGATCCAACCGGAGCCGTTGTGCCCGGGGTCACGGTCACGGTCCACAATGATGACACCAATACCGATATGCGCACGGTGAAAACCGATAGCAGCGGGAGTTATACCGTAACCAATCTTCCGGCCGGCACTTACACCATTACATTCAAGGATCCGGGATTTCGTACTTACACGGCTAGCAATGTCATTTTGCACGTCGCTGAGAAACGCACCTTAGATGCCGAAATGCAAATCGGCACGTTGGCGCAGAATGTCTCGGTGACCGAAACCATGGTGCCGGTGCAAACTGCTACTGCGGCGCAAAGCACAACCATCACCGGCACGCAAGTGCGGGAGTTGGAGTTGAACAACCGCAATTTCGAACAACTGGTTACCTTACAGCCCGGTGTCACTTCTGCCCTCCCGGCTATTATCAACTTCGGTATCTCCAATACCGATTCGATTGTGGTCAATGGCGCGCGGACCGGCGCTAACAACTGGACCGTTGACGGCGCAGATATCAACGACAGCGGCTCGAATCTGACACTCCTGAACGTTCCGAGCGTAGATGCCATTCAGGAATTTACGAGTGAACGCAGCACCTATGATGCTGAGTACGGGCGAAGCGGCGGCGGACAGATTCTGGTAGCCACTCGATCCGGCACTTCGCAATTTCACGGCGATGCTTACGAATTCGATCGCAACACGATCTTCAACGCCAACGATTTCTTCGCAAATTCTACGGGTGCGCACAGACCTCCTTTTCACTACAACGATTTCGGATTCACCCTCGGAGGTCCGATCTTTCTTCCGAAGATCTATAAAAAGAGCGAATCTAAGACCTTTTTCTTCTGGTCAGAAGAGTGGCGAAAGAGCGGCCAGCCTTCCACTCCGATTGCCGTCGTGCCCACCGCCGCACAGTTGCATGGCACGTTCACGGGGAATCTCACCTCGGCCGCCGCTCCAGCTAATTGCATCACCTACAACCCGGCAAACAATACCTCGCAAATCAATCCTACGTGTTTCAGCCACAATGCAGTGACTTACATCAACAACGTGTACTCGAAGTTTCCTGGCAATGCAGTGAACGGAACGGAGTACATCTCCAGTGTGGTCGCCAAACAAAACTATCGCGGTGACATCGTGCGGCTGGATCAGAACATCACCGACAAATTACACATCTTTGGCCGCTTCATGCAGGATGTGGTTCCCACGACCGAGCCTGGCGGTCTGTTTGCGAGCGAGCCGCTTCCAGGAATCTCGTCCACCGCAACCAATGCTCCGGGCAGAAACGTTGTCGCAAATGTGAGCTGGTCAATCTCACCTACGATCGTGAATGAAACCGCTTTCAACTACTCCTGGGGCGCCATCAACAGCAATATTACGGGTATCGTCAATTCTCCCTCTTTTGTCGGCGCACTCTCCGGAGGGCTTCCCTATAGCGATCCCTATGGCCGCATTCCAGGTGTAAGCATCAGTGGTTTCACCGGCGTCGCCTTGCCCACGGCTCCCTACTTTGAACGAAACATTGACAAAAACGTATATGACAACTTTTCCAAAGTGGCCGGCAACCATTCCATCCGCGCCGGCTTCACATTCCAGTTCATGACTAAAACGGAAAATGCCGTAAACCCCACCAACGGCAACTTTGCCTTCACCACCATAAACGGCATTCCGGGCTCGGCTTTCGCAAACTTCCTGCTCGGCGACGCCAGCACTTTCTCACAATCCAGCCGCGATATGATTCCGCATCTGAATTACACGAACATGGAAGCCTATGTTCAGGACGATTGGAAAGTGTCGCGAAGATTGACATTGAATCTCGGCGTCCGCTACAGTTATTTCCCGACTCCCACAGATTCCAATAAGATCCTGAATAATTTTGATCCGCTGCTCTATAATCCTGCGACCGCGCCACTGATCAATCCCGTTAATGGCAATTTCCTCCCAGGTCAAGGAGTAGTACCCGCAACTTACGTGAACGGCATTATCTTCGCAGATAATGCGTGCCCGGCAGCAAAGCAGATCGTACCGAGTGTTGCCTGCTCACCCTTTGGCGACAACGTGAATCCCAACCCCACCAACAACTGGGCTCCTCGTTTCGGCTTTGCTTTTGATCCTACCGGGAGTGGCAAAACCGCCATTCGGGGCGGCTATGGCATCTTTTACGACCGCACTCTGAACGGAATGTGGGAACAGAACGCCTTCACGATCCCGCCCCTGGTGCAGTCCACCACCATTACCTATACGACGTATGACTCCTTTGATCACCCACTTGCCGGCACAACAAGCGTGCCTTTAGGACCGGCCCATTTCGATACAAGCGGAGATCCGGGCTGGAAAACGCCCTATTATCAGGACTGGAATTTCTCGATCCAGCGCCAAATCAGCACCAGCACGGTATTCGAGATCGCCTATGTTGGCGGCAAAGGGACACATCTGCTGGGCGAGATCGATGCAAATCAACCGACGCTCGCTGCACGCCAGTCGAACCCGACCGTAAACGTAAATGCGGTTCGCCCCTATGTCGGTTATTCCTACATGAAAAATCGCGTGCCGCGGTTTGACAGTAATTACAACTCCCTGCAAATCTCACTCAACCGGCGAGTAACCAATGGCCTCAATGTGGGGCTCGCCTACACCTGGTCGAAAAACCTGAGTGACAACCCGGCCGATCGCGACGCGCCCATCTACGATACCTACAACTTCGCCTTAAGCTATGGTCCGGCTTCATTCAACACGCCGCAGGTCTTCGTGGCGAACTATGTCTACGAACTGCCATTTTTCCGTTCCCAAAAGGGTGTGATCGGCCATATTCTTGGCGGCTGGGAGCTTTCCGGCATTACGCGAATCCAGTCTGGTCAGTCGCTCACGGTAACCCAGTCGGAGGATCCCTTTAATTCCGCCGATTGGGCCGCCGGCACGCCAGGAGTTTACCCCGGCGGCATCGGAATTGATCCCAGTCCCATTGCGCCGCGGGCCGATTTGGTTCCCGGAGCATCGGTTACCGGCCCTGGCACGGTTGCCAAATTCTTCAATACCGCCGCATTCAGTCATGCAATCGGCCATTTCGGTACAGAGGGGCGAGGTGTGTTCCTAGGGCCGGGCCTGGATAATTGGGACTTGGCTGCGATTAAAAACATACAATTTGGCGAACACGTTCGCTTCCAGCTTCGCGGCGAATTCTTTAACGCCTTCAACCACACCAACTTCACCACCGTCAGCACCAACATAGACAGCTCCACCTTCGGCCGCCTTACGGCTGACTACGAACCGCGTATCATTCAGCTCGGAGCAAAGCTTTACTTCTAAAACCCGGGGCTGGTCTCGGCCGGGGCCCACCGCGCTTGGCCAGCCGGCCCCAAAACATTTCAACCCTCGCCGAATAAAAAATTTTTCTGGAGCTTCCTTGGGCATTTAGGATACGATATACAATCGGTGAAACACACAGCGCTCCGCTCCTTCGTTCTTGTTCTTCCCCTTCTGCTTGCTTCCCTGCTCCCGGCCCAGCGCCGCCGCACCCCGGAGCTGCAACAACAGTTTGGCTTTCGCTTCGTGGGCCCGCAAATCGGCAACCGCATCGCCTCCGTTGCCGCCATACCAGGCGATCCCAGCACGTACTACGCTGGCGCCGCCTCAGGCGGGATTTGGAAATCTACCGACGGGGGTAACCGCTTCGTTCCCATCTTTGATCAGGAGCCTGTCGCCGCGATCGGGGCGCTGGCTGTCGCACCTTCGGAACCGAGTACCGTTTGGGCCGGTACCGGTGAGGCTTGGGCAATCCGCCAGTCTGACGTGATGGGCGATGGAGTGTATAAATCTACGGATGCAGGCAAGACCTGGAAGCACATGGGATTAGAGGAAACAGGCCGCATTGCCCGGATCCTGATTCATCCCACCAATCCCGATATCGTCTTCGTCTGCGCCCTGGGACGCGCCACAGGGCCGCAACAGGAACGTGGTGTATTTCGCACCACAGATGGAGGGGTGCATTGGAGCCGGGTCCTGTTTGCCGACGAGAATACAGGCTGCTCTGGTCTCACCATGGACCCGCACAATCCGCATCTGCTGTTTGCCGGCATGTGGCAGGTCGTGATGCACACCTATGGCGAATATAGCGGCGGCCCGGGCAGCGGCATCTATGTTTCGCGTGATGGAGGCGATAGCTGGCAGCGAATAGAAGGACATGGATTGCCCAAACCGCCTGTAGGCAAAATTGATGTTGCGATCGCGCCCACCAACGCCAATCGCGTTTACGCTCTGATCCAAACGGCCAACCAGGGCTCCTTGTGGCGCTCCGATGATGGCGGCGAGAACTGGCGCGTCGTGAATCATGATCGCCGTTTGATCGGCCGCGCTGGTTATTACATTCGTATCGCAGTCTCGCCCGCGGATGAAAACGAAGTCTTTATCGCCAACAGCTCCTTTTTCCACTCCACCGATGGCGGCGAAACGATTTATGAAGTGCCCTGGGGCGGAGATACACACGACATCTGGATCGATCCCGCGAATCCTGACCGCTTTGTGATTACCGACGACGCCGGAATGAACATCACAACGGTACATGGCCGCGGCTTTCATCGCGTACAGTTGCCGATCGGCCAAATGTATCACGTAGCCGTGGATGATCGCGTCCCGTACTGGGTCTACACAAACATGCAGGATGACGGAACGATGCGCGGTCCCGCAATCTCAGGCCCGCGCGCCTATGGAGAGCCGCTGGACAACTGGGAACATGGCCTGGGCGGTTGTGAGTCCGGTTTCACGCTTCCCGATCCGACCAACCCGGATATCGTCTGGGCTTCCTGCTATGGAGATGAAGTAACCCGGTATGATGCAAAGACAAAACAGGCGCGCTCGGTAAGCCCGTGGATGCACACTCTGGATGCTCCGGCCAACGCCGTGAAATACCGTTGCGAATGGACGCCTCCGCTTGCGATCGATCCCTTCGATCACAATACGGTTTACTACGGCTGCCAGGTTATTTTTGAGACCTCCGATGCCGGGCAGAGCTGGAAGGTCATCAGTCCGGATCTGAGCACACAGGACCCCTCGCGGCTGGTATCCTCAGGCGGCATCTCGGGTGACAATCTCGGCAACTTTTATGGCGAGGTGGTGTTCGCAATCGCCCCTTCGCCGATTCAAAGAGGGCTGATTTGGGCCGGCACCAACGACGGGAAAGTATGGTACACAAAAGACCGCGCGCATTGGGTTGACGTGACCAGGAACATCACCGGCATGCCGCCCTGGGGCAAAGTGACCAAGATAGAGCCTTCGCACTTCGACCCCGGCACGGCTTACGTCGCGGTGGATTTCCATATGATGGACAACCGCGACCCGTATATTTACAAGACCACCGATTTTGGCCAGACTTGGACGCAAATCGGCACGGGCCTGCCCAAAGGACCGCTCGCATATGTTCTGGCCGTGGCCGAAGACCCCAATCAAAGGGGATTGCTGTTTGCTGGCACTGGCAACGGTTTCTATTATTCGCTCGATGATGGCGCTCACTGGACCCAACTCAACACCGGGCTGCCACACGCACCCGTGAGTTGGATCGAGGTGCAAAAACGGTTTCATGATGTGGTGGTTTCCACTTACGGACGCGGCATTTACATCCTCGACGATATTTCGCCCCTTGAATATAGGGCGGCTCATCCACAGCAATCCGGTGTCGTTCTCTATCCAACCCGTCCCACTTATCGCCTGGTGAAAGGCGGCCATGCCTACATCACGTTTCAGCTCAATCAACCCGGCGAAGCGAAGCTGAGCATCCTCGACGCTCACAACAACACGGTGCGCGATCTCGGAACCATAGCTGGCAAAGCGGGGTTGAACCGTGTGGCGTGGGATCTGCGCTATGATCCGCCGCAACCGGCGAGGCTTCGAACCGCTGCACCCGATAATCCCTTCATCTGGGAAGAGCCGCGATTCCGAGGGCAGGATTGGCGCCCGGTTACGCACTGGGGGATTGAAAATGCTCTCGTAGGCCCAATTGTCACGCCAGGAAACTACACCATCCGCCTAACTGCCGGCGGCAAAACGCTCACTCAACCAATTGAAATTCTGCGGGACCCCAATGTTACCAGCTCCGACGCTGACCTCCAAGCTTCGGTCGAGATGCTGTTGCGCATCCGGGCAGACATCAACAAAGTTTCTGGCATGATCAATCAGATTGAATGGAAGCGCAAGCAGCTTGAAGATCTCGAGCGAACGCTCGAAAGCGGGGGCAAGCACGACGTCGCCCAGACGGTTGCTCAGATGAACCGTCAAATGGAGAAAGTCGAGTACGAGTTAATCGCTCGCGAAAATCTCAATAGCGACGACAAATACTATTCGGAGGCCAATAAGCTGTATCTGGGCTTTATTTGGCTGAATGGCGAAGTAGGAACCGGTGCAGGCGACGTCGCTGGCGGCGCCAATTATAAGCCCACGGCCGCAGAAACTGAGGTGTTATCCATGCTCGAAAAGCAACTGGCCGCAGCGGAGTCTGATTACCGAAATCTTATGGAGCACGCACTCGCTGACTTCAATCGGAACCTTGCCCAAAAAGGTCTGGTCCCCGTGCTGTAAACCCGCGCAGCGAGCGTTTTCCGCAAGATTTCAGCCCTTCCGTCTTCGCTCTGTGGTTTCTTCGGGCGATGCGGAATGGGCGACCGTTGCCTGCCGCCTCAGCGTACAGCCGTCAGGTGGCCTGCGGCGATGGGCTCCTTCGTCCATTCGCCATCGATCATGCGCCAGATGCCTAAAGGATTTTCGTTCTTAAGCTCGTCTGGCAGCGCTGTGTCGGGGAACGCCTGATAACAGACTGGCCGCGCGAAACGAAATATCGCCAGCGTTCCCACCGAAGTAAAGCGACTGTCGGAAGTGGCCGGATAGGGTCCTCCGTGCACCATCGCATGGCACACTTCTACACCCGTCGGAAAGCCGTTAAAAATGAGGCGGCCGGCCTTGCGCTCGAGGATGGAAACCAGATCAGCAAAATCGTGCAAATCCTGTTCGGTGCCGTGAATCGTCGCTGTGAGATGCCCGCCGAGATTCCGCGCAATTTCAAGGATCTGTTCCCGATCCGAATGACGAACCAGCAGCGTCTCCGGACCGAAGATTTCCTCTGCCAGCTCCGGATCTTTGAGGAACGAGCTCGCGTCGGTTTCAAACACAATGGCGCCCGCCTTCCCAGTCGTCACGGGCTTTTCCGCCACCACCCGCAGCGCACGATGTTGCAGGCGCGCTCTGATGCTTGCTGAAAACGCATCCCGAATTCCTGGGGTAAGCAGATCGAAAGCATCGGCTCGCTCGACGAGCTGCCGCAACTGGCTAGTGAACTGATGAGCAGATTCACCATCCGGCAGAAAGACCATGCCCGGCTTGGTGCAGAACTGCCCAGCACCCAGGGTGAACGAACCATAGAGCCCTTCCGCAATTTGCGCCGTGCGTTCACGCAGCGCTCCGGGAAGGATAAAGAGCGGATTGGTGCTGCTCATTTCGGCGAAAAATGGAATCGGCTCAGGGCGGTTCGCAGCAGCATCCATTAAAGCGCGGCCAGCCCGGTGCGATCCGGTAAATCCGGCAGCCTTGATCAGAGGATGCTTTACCAGCGAGATCCCGGCTTGTGTGCCGCGATCAAAGAGCAGCGAAAAGACACCGTCAGGCAGATTGTGTTCCATCACCGCCTGACGGATAGCCCGGCCGACCAGCTCACTCGTTCCCGGATGAGCAGGATGCGCCTTCACGACGACGGGATTCCCTGCCGCCAGCGCGGAAGCGGTATCGCCTCCCGCTACCGAAAAAGCGAGCGGAAAATTACTCGCGCCGAAAACGACCACCGGGCCGAGCGGCCGCAGCATCGAGCGAATGTCGGGACGCGGCAGCGGCTTCCGATCCGGCTGAGCCCGGTCAATGCGCGCCATCACCCAGGAGCCTTCTTCCACTACCTGAGCAAACAGACGGAGCTGCCCGCAGGTGCGCGCTGTCTCTCCTTCGAGCCGCGCCTTCGGCAAGGCCGTCTCCTGATGGGCGCGCTCCACTAGCTCCTCGCGCAGACCCTCGATTTTCTCCGCAATGCTACGCAGAAAGGCAGCCCGGTCACGACCGGAAAGCCGGCCATAGGTCGCAAAGGCCTCCGCAGCAAGCCGCGCCGCCTGATCGATCTCCTCTTCGCTTGCCGAATAGAAGGCCGGCTGGAGCTGCTCGTTTGTCCGCGGATTCCAGGCATAAAAGACATCACGCGTGGCAGCGCCTTCCTGCGATCCAATCAGCGATCGGCCTTTCAATTCCATCTCTTGCTCCGACAACTATCTTGCCAGCAAGGGCGCCGGTGTGGAGGAGATCCGGGGAGCGGTGCGCAGGGAGTCCTGAATCGTCTTGTGAGCCTCCTCCCATTCTGCCCCTGTGAGTTCAAGGCGGGGCGCACGGACGCGTGTGTAACCGGCTCCCATCTCGGCCTGCACCAGCTTAATGAGCTGCACGAATTTGATCTTGGTGTCCATGCGCAAAAGCGGCAGGAACCAGCGATACAGTTCATAGGCTTTCTCCATTTCGCCGCGAAGGGCCAAATCGAACAGCTCGACCGACTCGCGAGGCAGCGCATTGGCAAGCCCTGCGACCCACCCCACTGCGCCTGCCGGTACCGCCTCGACAATCGTGTCATCCACTCCCGCCAGAATGGCGAGACGATCGCCGGCAAGCAAGCGGATCGCCGTGACGCGCCGCACATCCGCGCTCGATTCCTTTACGGCCTCAAGCTGAGGATATGCCGCGGCCAGCTCGCAAATCTGCTCGGGAAGAAAGTCTGTCCCGTAGGCAATCGGATTGTTATAGAGCATGCATGGCAGCTCGGTGGCCCGCAATATCGCTGCCACGTGCGCCTTCATCTCGCGCCAGTCACCGAGATACACATAAGGCGGCAGCACCATCAGTCCGCGGCATCCGATCTTGGCGGCTTCCGTAGCCAGGCGCACTGCCTCTCGCGTGGAGAGCGCCGAGATGGCTGCAATCACCGGCGCGCTCTCCCCCAAAGCCTTCACGCAAGTTCGCAGTACGGTCAGTTTCTCTTCAAACGACAGCGTCCCGCCTTCGCCGAGCGAACCCAGCGCCACGATACCGGTACAGCCGTTTTCCACCAGCCAGCGGCAATGCTGCTCCATAAAACCCGCATCCACCTGATCGTGCTCGTCAAAGGCAGTAGTAATTGCTGGCATGACACCGTTCCAAATCATTGCTGTTCTCCTGAAATTGCACTTAAAGACTCGATATTTACGGGAAACACCGGGGGCCGGACCGAATCCGGCTGCCAGCCGAAGAGAAACTCTGCAGCCGCCCCACAGACGCGGCCCTGGCAGGGTCCCATTCCACATCGGGTGTGTAACTTCGCTGCTCTCCACGAGCAGTATTTTTTTAGCTGAGCAAAGGTTACGTCTTCACAACGGCAGACAATGGCGCCGTCATCGGGAAGTTGCTTCAATTCCGATCGGGGAGAAAAGGCGCGCTCCAAAGATCGCGCAAAGCGCTGGTATCTGCGCCTGGCTCCAAATAGCTCCTCGGCGGCTGCCTTCCGCCCCGCAACGACCAAGCCGGCAATCTCTCCTTCAATCAGTGCAAGCTCCAGCCCGCCGATGCCAGTCGGCTCGCCCGCGCAGAGAATGCCGGGGACGGAAGTCTGCTGAAACGCGTCGACGCACACCAATCCGTTGCGAATCTTGCAGCCCAGCAGCGCCGCTAGCTCGATGTTGGGCACAAGATGAAAACCACACGCCAGATAATCGCAAGCCACCGCCTCGCTCACTCCCTTGCGGGAGATCACAACTGCCTCGAGCCGGTCCTGGCCGAGAGCTCGCACCGGCCAGCTATTCGGAACGAAAGGAACATCCTTTAAAACACGGCGTAGCTGGAGTGCCTGAGCCACCTTCTCCGGATGAAGCGCCAGGGAGACAGAGAACCGCAGTAAAGCGCGCCTCGGCGCCTGCTCGCAAATCAGCGGGATCTCAGCGCCATGCTGTTTGAGATAGGCCGCAACGGCAAGCAGTAAAGGTCCGCTGCCTGCAACCACAACGCGTTTGCCCGCAACCGGCAGCCCCGATTTCACGAGCGCTTGCAATCCTCCTGCCCCCATGACGTTAGGCAGTGTCCAGCCGGGAAACGGGAGAAAACGCTCCCGTGCGCCTGTCGCGAGAACCAGTTTTTTGAATTTGAAACAGAGTGTTTCTTGAGGCGTTTCAGCAAACAGCAGACCCTGCTCATTGCGATGAAAAACATGCGCCTCGCAATAGAGTGCAATGTTGCGTTTGCGAAAACGTCTCAGCCAGCCTGCGGCCTCGGGACCGGACGCCTCAGATGCACCGCGCCAGATCTGCCCTCCGATTTCCGGATTGTCGTCGATGATAGCGGTGTAAATTCCGGATTCAGCAGCCGACACCGCAGCCGCTAAACCGGCCGGACCGGCGCCCACCACCACCAGTTCAAACTCGCGCGTGACCAGGCTACGCACCAGTGCTCACCTGCATGCCGGGACGGCAAAGGATCTGACAGCTTTTGCGATGGGGAACACCATCAATCGTCAGCCTGCATTCAAAGCAGATGCCCATGCCGCAGAGCGGACCGCGCGGCGAACCCAAAACAGATCTCCTCGATGAGGCATATGCGAGCGCAACCGCCGCTGCAACACTAGTGCCGGCGCGTACCTCGACGCGCTTGCCATTTATCGTGAGTGTCACGTTCTCGCAACCTCCCTCACTGTTGTTTGAGACAGAGGGTGGGTCAGTCATGCACAGGCTCCAGCAGGACACGTGAAGGAAGATACGGCTCAAAGGGGATAGCAGCACGCTCACCAGTAAGCTGGCTAACCAGTAAATGCGCCGTCCCGAGTGAGGTCGTAATCCCCAGACCTTCGTGCCCAGTGGCAAGAAAAACGCTTTCCTCTTCCGGCCAAGGGCCGATCAGGGGCAGTTTGTCCGAAGTCGCTGGCCGGAAACCGGTCCAGGCGCGGATGGCAGAGAGCCCGGCAAGAGCCGGCATATACTGCTGTGCGTGCTTCAGCATGCGGCTCAGCATGACGCTCTCAACCTCGCAGCCTTCTGCACCGTATTGCCGCGAGGAACCAATCAGCATCTGCCCGGTGCGGCGCGGCTGGATGTTGAACGCAACTGAGTCGCTCGTCAGCGAGTGGGCTCGCTTCAGATAGCCAAGCTCGACCAGTTGATGGCGGGCGAACCCAGGATAGCGATCGGTAATCACCAGGTGTCCCTTTCGCTTCCTGACGTCAATGCCGGGCGTAAGCGCAGGCGATGAGGCGCCGAGAGCATTCACAATCCAGCGCGCTGAAAATTCGGTTGAGTCTTTGAGGCGCGCCCTCCCGCGTCCAATTTCACAAACAGAACCGCTGTAAAGAACCGCGCCATGTTGCTGCGCTTGTTCCACAAGAAACCGTGCAGCACAAGGCGGATAAAGTACCGCGTCTTCGAAAACGAGCAAGCCGCCAGCCAGCCCGGGCCGCAGATTTGGTTCCAGACGAGCCAGTTCGGCAGCGCCGATGATCTCCGTGGGCACGCCGCGCGCACGATAAAAAGCATGCTTGCGAGACAGCTCGCCCAGCTCATCTTCATCCGCCGCAATCCAGATCGTGCCGCACGCGTCATATTCCACATCCGCAGGCAATTGCGGCGCAAGCTCTCGCCACAACTGTTGTGAAAGTCGCGTCAGCGCGAATTGAGCTTCTGAGTCATCCATGACGACGATATGGCCCATCCCTGCGGCGGTGGCGCCGCTGCCCACCACATCGCGCTCAATCACAGCCACACGCAAACCGCGGCGTGCACACTCAAACGCACAAGCTGCGCCTACGATGCCCGCTCCCGCAATGACAACGTCGTAGGTGGAAACGCTCATAAGCGGATGCCCGCGCAAAAGGGATCGCGCGGATCGAGAATCAGCGTCGCCTCCGCGTTCACGAATGCTGAGCCTTTAATATGCGGAAAGATTTGGCCATCGCAGATCGTGACGCTGCCCTCAAACACGCTGCCAATAATACTCTCCTGACGCCAGATTTCACCCTCGCGCAGCTTACCGTCGGCGTAAAGGCAAGCCAGAGTCGCGCTCGTTCCGGTGCCACACGGAGAGCGGTCATAAGCACCCCCAGGGCATAACACAAAATTCTTCCGATGCGCCCCCGGAAGCTGAGGCGGTCCGAACAGCTCGATATGATCAATCTGCTCGCCATCTTTGCCAGTGATCCCATTGCGCTCAAGCGCGCGCCGCACCGCCCAGGCAAATTCGGAAAGCGCGTTCAGATTTTTCGCCGAAACCTGTAAGGGGTGCTCGTGAACCAGAAAAAACCAGTTGCCACCCCAGGCAATATCGCCTGAAATGGCGCCATAGCCAGGCACCTCTACCGCAACATTGGCCTTCCAGCGATAACTCGCCACGTTGCGCAAGGTAACTTCGCCCGTCTCATGCAAAGTCGCCGTTACCATGCCCACCGGCGTTTCAATGCGGTGCACACCAGGCGAGATCCTGCCAAGATACGCCAGTGTGACAACAAGGCCAATCGTGCCATGTCCGCACATGCCCAGATAGCCAACATTGTTGAAAAAGATCACACCGGCGGTCGCCGAGGGATCTACAGGTTGACACACCAGGGCGCCCACCAGCACATCTGACCCCCGCGGCTCATTTACCACTGCCGAGCGAAACCAGTCAAACTCGTCACGGAAACGGTCTCGCCGTTGCGCCAGCGTGCCGCTGCCAAGATCGGGCCCGCCACTGATGACGGTGCGAGTGGGCTCACCGCCAGTATGCGAATCAACGACATGGATTCGACGGACCTCTTGGCCGCAGGGCATATAGCTGTATACAATATACGAATAGCACGCCCCCGCACGTGCACAACTTTACGATATCGATAGACGGTTATCACGTGTCTCCATCACAGAAATCTTCCAAAGGGGTCTTCCAAACTCAAACGAAATCTGCCATTCCGCGCCAATCGCTTACCTCGGCAGTCGCCGATCAGTTGCGCAACCAAATTATCCGCGGAGAAATTCCCGAAGGCGCGCAATTGCGACAGGATGAAATCGCCAACCGCTTCGCAGTAAGTCGCATCCCCGTGCGCGAAGCCCTGCAGCAACTGCACGCCGAGGGTCTGATCACCATCGTGCAGCATCGCGGCGCGATCGTGACGGAGTTATCTCCTGACGATGTGGAGGAATTATTCAGTATTCGTGCGCTGCTCGAACCAGAAGTTTTAAAGGCTTCCATCCCCCACCTCACCGAAAAGGACTTCGCCGAGGCGGAAGCCATTCTGCGCAAATATGCCGACGATCTGCGCCACGAAGAGCGTGTCGCCTCCTGGGGCGATTGGAACTGGCAATTTCATTCCGTGCTCTACTCTAAGGCAAATCGGCCCCATTTCCTCGCGCTCATCCGCAATGTGAACAACAAAGCCGAACGCTACACCCGCCTGCAGCTTTACCTGACCCGGCGCATCGAACGCGCAAACGAGGAGCACCAGCGGATTCTGCAGCTTTGCCGCTTACGCGACGTGCCCGGGGCAACCAAACTCCTGCGCCAGCACATCCTCGAAGCCGGGCGCTCTCTCAAAGAAGCTTTGCAGGAGCGAGGCGCAAGCTCCAAGCACCCCTGATCTGTTCCCTGGCCTGATTCTGCCCAGGGATCTCCAGTCAGTAGAGCGTTATGCTCTGCGCCTTCAGAAGCTATACAATAGGGCGGTGCGCATCTTAGTCTTATTCCTGCTGGGCCTGAGCGGCCTGCTTGCACAAACGCAGCGTCCTCCGATTACCGGACTGGCACATGTCGGCCTGCTGACGAGCGATCTTGGCAAAGCAGATCAATTCTACGGGCACGTGCTCGGCTACGAACATTTCAGCCTAGACAAACCCACTGGTGGCCTGATGCTGAATTACTACAAAGTAAACGACCACCAATACATTGAGATCTATCCGGGGCTGAAAGGCGACGAAGACCGTCTCACGCACATCGCCTTTGAGACCACCGATGCGCGCAAACTGCGCGATTATCTAGCAAGCAAAGGGGTAAAGGTTCCGGCATCCTTGAAACCCGGCTTGGATAAGAACCTCAGCTTTATGATCACGGATCCGGAAGGGCACAAAATCGAGTTCGTACAGTATCTGCCCGGATCCCTTCATGCCAGTAAATTTGGCGCTTTGATGCCCGACACACGCATCTCAAAACACATGATTCATGCAGGCCTCATCGTGCATAACCGTGCCGCCGAAGATCATCTTTTTCGCGACATTCTCGGCTTTCAAGTGATGTGGTACGGCGGCCGGACCGAGAACGAAACAGACTGGGTCGACATGCGCGTGCCCGATGGAAAGGACTGGCTCGAATATATGCTCAACGTCTCCAATCCAACTGTCAAGCAGCGAGGCGTGATGCATCACCTTGCCTTAGGAGTAGAGCAGATTCAGCCTGCTTATCAAATCGTTCTCCAGCGCGGCTACACACCGCCTCAGCCCCCTAAGATCGGTCGCGACGGCAAGTGGCAATTGAACCTTTATGATCCCGATTGGACACGGGTCGAAATGATGGAGTTCAAGCCAGTTCAAAAACCTTGCTGCTCGCCGATGCTGGGGCAATAAAACATCATCAATATCTTTTAGATCCTGTGGTCCGTTGCACGTTTTACTGAGACGATCATTGTAGTTTTTACTAACTATCCCTTCGCCTGAAGATTCGTCTCATCCAGTGAAAGTGGAGGACACATGATCAAGCCTTTCAAGAAAAGATACTTGCTTCCGACTCTCATAAGCTCCGGGCTTATGTTGATGGGCGCCAGCTCACTCAGCGCTCAAATAACAA
>Ga0209061_1002637_pt1 | contig 21842 bp, 21 predicted proteins | sample Coa_R1_10_FD_187157 | JGI IMG/M metagenome (GOLD analysis project Ga0209061, IMG submission 187157) | Surface soil microbial communities from Centralia Pennsylvania, which are recovering from an underground coalmine fire - Coalmine... | ecosystem: Environmental > Terrestrial > Soil >...
CGAGACCATGTACAGGTGGTCGGGCAGCGACCACGACTTCACCGGCTCGAACATGTGGTCATCCAGGACGAAGTCGCGCGCGTAGGTCCAGTAGTTCGGGATCTCGGCCGCGGTGTGGTAGCCCATCACGTCCGGGGTTCCGTTCGCGCAGGCCGGGTCGTCGGGATTGGCGCAGGACGGCTTCGCCTTGTCCCGCTGCCTGATGAACCCGTCCATCCTGCCGCCGTCCACGTCGGCGACCGCGCTGGCCTTCCCGTGCGGCCCGCCGCCGTTCACGTCGGCGACGTCATGGTAGGGCCGGACGCAGCCGCCGGCCGGGTCCGGCACGCACACCGCCGGCACCCCGTTCCGCATCGGGATCCCGTCCGCCCCGGGGAAGGTGCCGAAGTAGCTGTCGAACGACCGGTTCTCCTGCATCACGATGATGACGTGCCTGATCTTGCGGATGCCCGCCGGCACGACGTAGCTGCCGTCCGGGCCGCCGCTCACTCGCTCGGCCGCCGGGGACACGGACGCGCCCGTGGCAGCCGGGGACGAAGAAGAGGTGCATCCGGCGAGCAGGCCGGCCGCGAGCACGCCCGCGCACGCGGCCGCCGGCATCGGCCGGCGTCCGAGGTTTGTCCGTCGCATGCGGCCACGCTACGGATCAGCTATGGGTTCCCGCTGAACACGCCGTAGGCGCCGTCTGGGCCTTCGGTTACGCTTCCCTGGCGAGGCATGACCGCTTCCTGTGACGCCGTCACGGATTCTGTGGACGCCGGCCGCGGGCGGGCGAAGACAAGGGTGAGGCCGAGCAGGGCGATCATCGGCGTCCACCAGGCCCACGGGTTGCGCCACGAGATCTGGGAGAAGAACGTGAGCACGGTGACGGTCGCGCCGGCCGGGACCAGCCGCGACCACGACGGCGACGCCGCCGCGAGCGCCGCCGCCAGCGGCGGCCACAGGTAATAGGCGACCATCACCGGCTCGAAGGCCGAGCGCAGCGCCAGCGCCACGGCGGTCCACCACAGCAGGTCCGCCAGCGCGGCGCCGCCCCCTGGCGCCTGCCGCCACCGCCGCCGCACGGCGACCGCGCAGCCGCAGGCCACCGCGATCGCCGCCGCCCGGGCGGGCCCGGCCGCCACCGACCCGCCGGCCAGGTGCGGGGCGAGGTAGATCCACGGCGTGGGGTGGTCGACCGCCGGGTCGTTGGGCTGGCTGGTCACCGCGTGGCTGGTGGCCGCCCAGTTCGCCGCCGCGGCGGCGCCCAGCAGCAGCATGCCCGGCGCGGCGGCCCTGGCCAGCAGGCCCGGCAGCCGCCGCGGCGCGGCGGCCGCCGCCAGCACCGGAACGGCGAGCAGCACCAGCGGCTGCACGGCGACCGCGGCGCCGGCCAGCCAGCCGGCCCCGGCGGTGCGCGACCGCGCCAGCGCCAGCACCGCGTACAGCAGCAGCCCGGTTGCCACCGCGTCCTCCGGGTGGCCCCAGCGCACCGTGACGCTCCACAGCGCGGCCGCGCCGGCGGCCGCGAGCAGGAGCCGCTTGGGCCGGGACGCCCCCAGCCGCTCGGCGGCCGCGTCCGCGGCGAACAGCGCCACCGCGCCGAGCGCGGTCTCGCAGGGCCCGGCGAGCAGCCACGCCGCCGGGTGGGCGCCCTGGGAGCCGGCATGCAGCAGCGGCAGCCCGGCCGCCTCCGTGACCGCGGCCACCGGGACCAGGATCACCGCCGTGCCGGGCAGGCTGATCAGGTTGGTCGGCGGGGTGTACAGGCCGGCCAGGTCCAGGTGCAGCAGCCGCTGCGCCGCGACCAGCGTGGCCCACAGGTCGTCGGGGACGGCCCAGGCCGACTTCCCGTACCAGCGCGGCCCCCAGATCGTGCCCGCCATCCCCGCGGCGATCAGCCCGGCCGTCGCCAGCAGCGGGAACAGCCGCCTGCCCAGCCACCCGGTCACCCGTCACCCCGGAATGTCGCTACCTGATGCCACAGTAGACGCCATGCGCAGAAGGAGGCACGATGAGTGTCGTGACGATCGCCGAGGCGTGGCCCGCGGCCGGCCGCCCGTTCACGGTCGCCGAGCTGGACCGGATTCCGTATGACGGCCGCCGCTACGAGCTGCTGGACGGGGTGCTGATCGTGAGCCCCCGGCCGGTGATGATTCACCAGGTCGTGGCGGGGCGGCTGTACGGCATCCTCGCCGACGCCTGCCCGGAAGACCTGTGCGTCGTGCCCGAGCCCGCCGTCCAGCTGGACCTGCAGACCGAGTTCGATCCCGGCCTGGTGGTGGTCCGCATGGACCAGGTCGGCGGCGCGAAGTGCACCGAGCCGCCGCTGCTCGTCGCCGAGGTCCGGTCGCCGAGCACCGCGCTCGTCGACCTGGGCAGGAAGAAGGCTGCCTACGAGAGGTTCGGCGTTCCCTCGTACTGGATCGTGAACCCGGACCCGGCCCGGCCGGAGCTGACCGTCTTCGAGCTGCGGGACGGCCGGTACGTCACCAGGGGGACGACGTCGGCGCCGGTGACCGCCACCCGGCCGTTCGCCGTGACCATCGACCCGGACCGCCTGACCGCCGGGCTGCGCCGCTGATCCGGCGCTCACGCATCACGCAGCCGCAGCAGCAGGCCGCCGAGGACAAGCGCTGCGGCGGCCCAGGCGGCGAGCACGCCGAGGCCTTGCCACGGGGTCAGCGGCAGCGACCGCAGGCCCGTGGTGGCCTGGATGTCCAGCCCGGCCGTCATCGGGGCGATCTGCTCCAGGTGGCGGGCCAGCACGTGGTCGGGGATCACCGAGCTGACGATCGGGAACAGGTACAGCAGGCCAAGGACAAGGCCGACGCCGGCGGCGGAGTCGCGGACCGCGGCGGTGACGCCGAGGGCGAGCAGCGCGATCAGCGCCAGGTACAGCACCGAGCCGAGGGCGGCGCGCAGGCCGGGGCCGTTGCCCAGGGACACCAGCACGTAGCCGTTCGCCGCCGAGAGCCCGCGGCCGGGCAGGATCAGCCGCCCGGCCAGCACCGATCCGAGCACGGCGACGATGCCGGCGGCGAGCGCCCAGCCGGTCACGACGACCGCCTTGGCGGCCAGCATCGTCAGCCGCCGCGGCGTCGCGGCCAGCGTCACGCGGATCATCCCGGTGCCGTACTCGCCGCCGACCGCGTTCCCGGCCAGCAGCGCGACGACCGCCTGCCCGAGGTCAACGCCGGCCAGGCTGATCCGTGCCGGGTCCGCCCCGGTCTGGGCCGGGGCGCACCCGGACAGTCGGCACTGGACGGCCAAGGACACGGCCGCGCTCACCGCCACGGTGAGCGCGGCCGCGGCGGCCAGCAGCCACCACGTGGCCGCCAGCGTCCGCAGCTTCGTCCACTCCGCGTGCAGCGCGTCCGGCAGGCCGGTCCGGCCGCCCCGGGCCGCCAGGACCGGCCGTGTCCTCTCCACCCCGGCGACGGCCTGCATCATGCGTCCCTGCGGCGCAGCAGGCAGGCCGCCCCGGCCAGGGCCGCCGCCGCCCAGCCGGCCGTCACCGCGAAACCGGCCCATGGCGCGAGCGGGAAATACCCCGACGAGGCCGAGTAGATGGCGGTGACCTGCGGGTACTGCGGATACGGCTGCTGGAGCGCGAAGCCCGCCGCCGGGGTGATCCGCAGCAGCCAGTCGGCGGCGCCGAGCGGCACCACGGCGGCGACGGCCAGGAAGTACGGCAGCACGATCGCCGCGACGACGATCGTGACCGCCGCCGCGCCGCGGCGCGCCATGGTCCCGACGGCCAGGGCGAGCACGGCGCTCACCGCCGCCAGCAGCCCGGTGCCGATGATCACCCGCACCACGGTGGACCCCGGGACGGGGAACTCGTAGTAGCCGCGGGCGTGCGTGATCGCGGTGCCGGCCAGCACTGCGATGGCCGCCCCCGCCAGCCCGGCGGCGAACGAGACCGCGCCGATCACGATCGCCTTCGCCGCCAGCGCCCGGCCGCGCCGCGGGCTGGCGGCCAGCGTCACCCGGATCAGGTTCCGCCGGTACTCGGCGGTCATGAACAGGGCGGCGACCACGGCCAGCGCGATCAGCCCGGCGAACGTGCCCAGCAGGTAGTCGGTGACGGTGGTGGCGGCGTCCGCGGGCCCGCCGTGCCCGGCCGGGATCGGCGCGATGTCACCGGACCCGGTCACGGTGAACCGGCCGCCGGCCTGGTGGTACCGCCCGATTCCAGGCGCGTCGGCGACCCCGATGTACTCACCCGTCCACGGGCCGCCGAGCCCACTGACATGGTCGATGACGGCGGTGGCCTGGGTGGGACCGCCCGATCCGTTGACCCCGCCGCCGAAGTGCTGAGATTCGGAGTTGTACTCGGGTGAGGCGGCGAACAGCCCGGCCTGCACCGTGGACGGCAGGCCGGGCAGCGTGACGGCGCCGACCTCGGCCCAGTGGGTGCCGTCCGCCGAGTCGTAGCCGGTGATCACGTCGCCGGCCCGGGTCAGCCGCAGCCAGCGCGGGTTCGCGGGCCCCACGGCGCCGGGCAGCCCGGGGGTGCCCGCGGTGTAGTTCCACTGCATGCGCACCCCGTGGCCGGCGGCGACCATCATCGCCGCGTACGGTGAACCCTGGTTCAGGTTCTCCTTGATGATGATCCCGGCCTTGGCCCACTCCTCGAGGCCGGGCTGCATGGACGGCGACGGGCTGTTCAGGTTCCCCGACGGGACGAGGCCGGTCAGCGAGGTGACCCGGACCGTGATGGTGCCATCCCCGGTGAGCGGCTGGCGCACGAAGTAGAAGCTGTCGGTCACCGGCTCGCCGCCCGGGCCGAGCGGGAACGCGGGCATGCAGCCCGCCCCGTGCCGGGCCGGCCCGCTGCTGCCAACCTGCTGGCACGAGCTGGTGGTGCCCCCGGCGCCGAGCAGCCCGATCCCGGCCGCCACCACGACCGCGACGATCATGCCGATGACCCAGCCGCGCACCGACCGGAACTTGGTCCACTCGGCGCGCAGCAGCTGCGCGAGCCCGTCGCGCCCGGCCGCCACCGCGGGCCGGTAAGGCGTCATCACGCTCATCGCGCCGCTCCCTCCGCGGCACGGAACTCGACCGAATCCCTGGTCAGCTCCATGTACGCCTCCTCCAGGCTCGCCCGGTGGGCCGACACCTCCGCGAACGGCACGGCGTTGCCGGACAGCAGCACCACGATCCGTTCGGATGAAAGGCCCGAGACGGTGAGCACGTCGGGACCCGTGGCGGCCACCTCGGCCCCGGCGCGGGCCAGCACGGTCATCGCCTGGTCGCGCGCGGCGGTGCGGACGGTCACCCGGCCGGCGGAGGCGGCGGCGATCAGCTCCGCGACGCCGGCGTCGGCGATCACCAGGCCGCGCCCGGCCACGACCAGGTGGTCCGCGGTGTCCTGCAGCTCGCTCATCAGGTGGCTGGACACCAGCACCGCGCGGCCCTGGCCGGCCAGCGACCTCAGGAAGCCGCGCATCCACACGATGCCCTCCGGGTCCATGCCGTTGAACGGCTCGTCGAACATCAGCGCCGGCGGGTCGCCGAGCAGCGCGGCGGCGATGCCGAGCCGCTGCCGCATGCCCAGCGAGTACCCGCCGGCCCGCCGCCGCGCCGCGCCGCCCAGGCCGACCAGCTCGATCACCTCGTCCACCCGCCTGGCGCCAAGGCCCTGGGAGTGCGCCAGCCACAGCAGGTGGTTACGCGCGGTGCGGCTGGGCTGCAGCGCGGCGGCGTCCAGCAGCGACCCGAGGTGGCTGAGCGGGCGGCGCAGGCTGGCATACGGCTTGCCGCCGACCAGCGCTGTGCCGGCGTCAGCCGAGTCCAGGCCGAGGATCACCCGCATCGTGGTGGACTTGCCTGCGCCGTTCGGGCCGACGAAGCCGGTCACCTGGCCGGGGATGACCATGAACGTCATCCCGTCCAGTGCCAGCACGGGCCCGAACCGCTTGCGCAGGCCGGTGACTTCGATGGTTGCTTCCATGCTCGCCACGCTACGGACGCGGCCCCGCCGCGGTCGTCACGCCGTGGTGCGGTCTTCGCTGCCGCGGCCGTCCCCCGTCCGGGGGACTGCCGCAACCCTAAACCCACCGGCCGGAGCGATGCGCCGGCGCTGAGCAGCGGCGACAATGGGGTCATGGTGGTACGCCAGGCGGCGCTCGGCACGGTGCTGGGGCTGGCGTCGCTGGCCGAGCTGGCCGTCCGGCTGACCGTCGGGCCGACGGTGCGGGCCGTGTTCGCGGCGGGCCAGCCCGCCCACGCCGGGACCGGCTGGCCGGCCGCGCTGCTGATGTGCGCGTTCTGCCTGCTGGCCACGGTGCCGGCCGTGACGAGCCGCCCGGTTCCCGCGGCTGTCGCCGTGGCGGTGGCGGCCGTGCTGTCGCTTGTCCTGTTCGAGCTGGTGACGGTCGCGGGCGCGGCCGCGCTGCTGCTTGTCGCCTACCGGCTGTCCCGGGAAGGAATGGCACAGCGGATCCTCGCCGTCGCGCTGGCGGTGCCGTTCCTGGTGGTCGCGCTTGCGCTTGCCGCCATCCCGGGCCCGACGCCGGCCGCCGCGCCCGCCTCCGGCCTGGCCGGGGCGTTCGTCGAGACCCGTGTGCTGGCCGTGCTGCTGGCCGCGGCGATCCCGTGCACGGCGCTGGCCGGGATGGCGCGGCGGGCGCGGGAGGAAAGCCGCGCCCACAGCGAGGTCCGGGAGCTTACCGAGGGGGTGCTGGCCGAGCACCTGGCCCGCGGGGAGCGGGCGCGGATCGCCCGCGAGCTGCACGACGTGGTGGCGCACCACATCTCGATGATCGCGGTGCAGGCGGAGGCCGGCCGGCTGGCCACGCCGGGACTGACCGAGGCGGGCGCGCAGCGGTTCGCCGCGATCGGCGATACCGCGCGGGCCGGGCTGACCGAGATGCGGCGGCTGCTCGGCGTGCTCCGCGAGGACGCGCAGGCGTCCGCCGGCGGCCCGGAGCCCTCCGGCGCCCAGGCCGCCGGGCCGCTGCCGGATCGCCGTCCCCAGCCGGGGCTGCCACAGCTCGGCGACCTGGTGGACGAGGCGCGGCAGGCCTCGGGCAGCGCGGCCAGGTTCATCGTGTCCGGCCCGGTGACCCGGCTGGACCCGGGCGTGGAGCTGGCCGCCTACCGGATCGTGCAGGAGGCCCTCACCAACGCCCGCAGGCACGCCCCCGGCGCTGCCGTCGACGTGGAACTGCGCTACGCCGACGACGTGCTGCGGCTGCGGGTCCGCGACAACGGGCCCGGTCCCGCCGCGGCAGCCGGCAACGCGGCCGGGACCGGACCGACCGCCGGCCACGGCCTGCTCGGCATGCGCGAGCGCGCCGCGGCGGCAGGCGGGACGCTGCGCACCGGGCCGGCGCCCGGCGGCGGGTTCTGCGTCGAGGCCGAGCTGCCGGCCAAGGCGCCGGACGCGATGACGGGAGCGGCATGACGATCGGCATCGTCGTCGCCGACGACCACGAGGTGGTGCGGTCCGGGTTCGCCGCGATGCTCGACACCCAGCCCGACTTCACCGTGCTCGGCACCGCCGCCGACGGCGCCGAGGCCGTGCGGACCTGCCGGCAGCGGTGCCCCGACGTGGTGCTCATGGACGTCCGGATGCCGGGCATGGACGGCATCGAGGCCACCAGGCAGCTGGCGTCCGGGAGCGGCGGGCCCCGGGTGCTCATCCTGACCACGTTCGACCTGGACCAGTACGTCTACGACGCGCTGCGGGCCGGCGCCAGCGGGTTCCTGCTCAAGGACGTCACCGCGGAACGGCTGTTCGACGCGGTGCGGGTGGTCGCGGCCGGGGACGCGCTGCTCGCGCCGTCGGTGACCCGCAGGCTCATCGCCGAGTTCGCCAGCCGGCGGGCCCTCCCCGGCAATCCAGGCGTCGCCGCTGCCAAGGCGCCGACCGGGCACTGGCCCGCGCTGGGCTCGCTCACCCCGCGGGAGACCGAGGTGCTGCGGCTGATCGCGGAGGGGCTGTCCAACACCGAGATCGCGAAACGGCTGGTGGTCACCGAGGAGACGGTCAAGACCCACGTCAGCCGCATCCTGGCCAAGCTGGGGCTGCGCGACCGGACCCAGGCGGTGGTGGCCGCCTACGAATCCGGCCTGGTCGTCCCGGGCGGCCCGTCCTGAGGCGTCGGCGTCTCGCAGGCCGACTTCCCGTACCAGCGCGGCCCCCAGATCGTGCCCGCCATCCCCGCGGCGATCAGCCCGGCCGTCGCCAGCAGCGGGAACAGCCGCCTGCCCAGCCACCCGGTCACCCGTCACCCCATGACGGCGGCCCGCAGGCCGAGTTCGATCCCGGCCTGGTGGTGGCCCGGATGGACCAGGTCGGCGGGCGAAGTGCACCGAGCCGCCGCTGCTCGCCGTGGAGATCCGGTCGCCGTCCACGGCGCTGGTCGGCCTGAATAGGAAGAAGGCGGCATACCACAGGTCCGGCGTCCCGTCGTGCTGGATCATGCACCCGGACCTGGCCGGCTCGCCGCCGCCGGCCGCAGTGAGCTTCCGGCCAGGTGAACGACGCAGCCGCGCTGGCCGCCGGCGGAGATCCGGAGGGTCCTCGCGGGTCTCCGCCCCGCCGCCCGGCTTTGCAGCATAAAGTTCCTGGGCTAAAACCCTTGACTTTGCGCCATAAAGCAGCCTACTTTATGGCATAGAGTCGATCCGAGGGAGGCACCGTGAACCCCACACCCGACACCACCGCCGACGGCGACACCTTCGACCCGCGCGAGGCGGCGGCGCTCCTTGACCGGACCAGACGGCAGGCGCGGCGCCAGTTCGAGCCCGCCCAGCCCTGGCTCCTGGCGGTCAGGGCCGTCCTGGTCCTGGCCGCCCTCGGCACGGTCTGGCTCTCCGTGCGCGGCCAGCATCCCTACAAGGGCCCGGGCAGCTCGGCCCTCCTGGTCGTGGCCGCGTTCGTGGTCCTCAACTTCGCCGCGACCGTCGCCGTCCGCGCCCGCGCCACCGCCGGGGTGAGCGGCAGATCCCGGTTCAGCCTGGCCGAGATCGCCGTCATGGTGGTTGGCTGGGCCGTCCCGTTCGTGGTCATGGCGGCGCTGGGCGTCACCCGCGACAGCCAGTCGGGGTACCTGCTCACGGTGCCGCTGATCGTCGCCGGCCTGGCCTTCGCGGCGCTCATGGCGGTACGGTCTGACTGGCGCCCGTGCGGCACCGGGCTCGCGGTCGCCGCCACCGGCGCCGCGGGCGCGGCCGCCGGGCAGGCCGCGGCGTGGGCCGTGACCGGCGCCGGCCTGTGCATCACGCTCCTGGGCAGCGCCGCGGTCATCGCCTGGCAACTGCACCGCGCATGAAGGACACGGCCATAACCACCGGCGAGCTCGACCCGCTGATCCACGTGCCCACCCGGCTGAAGATCGTCGCGACGCTGGCGGCACTGCCCGACGGCGACACGCTCTCCTTCACCCGGCTGCAGGACATGATCGGGCTCACCCCCGGCAACCTGATCATCCACCTGCGCAAGCTCGAAGACGCCGGCTACATCAGCAGCAGCAAGACCAGCAACGGGACCGTGTCCATCACCACGGTCGCGCTCACCGGCCACGGCCGGGCAGCACTCGGCGCCTACACCCAGGCACTGCGCGACCTGCTCGGCGGCCTGTAACGCGCCGGACCGCCGTCGCCAGCCGGGGCTGCCGCCGCGCGCCGGCCTCGGCCGAGGCCGGCGCGCGGCAGCCATCGCCGCCTTCCCCGGAGACCGGCTATGAGGCGATCCCGCCGCGCCCAGCCTGTCCGGGCACCTCCCGCACGGGGGCCTGTTGCGCCAGCGATCCCCATGCGGTCCCTCGCTCGCGCGGCCCCCGGGGCCAGGTTCCCCGCCTCCGGGCACCGCACTACCGTAGAGCTGAGACCGCGCAGGCAACGCGATCCGGAGAACGGAGAACGATCGTGACGATCCCCTCCTCCGCGACCATGACGAGCCGGGGGAGGGGCGGGTTGCCGTCACGAGCACGCCGGCGCGGATCAACGCCGTCGGCATGCGGGGCTGGCCGGCCGCCGCCGGCTCGCGCGCCCCGGGCTGGCGGCTGACGGCGGTGAGCACCGGGTCCGCCGCGGCGTCCTACCGGGGGCTGCTCGCCGAGCCCGCGCTGCGCAGGCTCGCGCTCGCCGATGCCTGCGCGCGGCTGCCGCAGGGCATGGTGAGCATCACCTTGCTGCTGGTGGCGGCGCAGCACGCCTCGATGACGGTGGCGGGCCTCGTGGTGGCCGGCTACACGCTGGGCCAGGCCGTGACCGGGCCGCTGCGCGGCAGGATGGCGGACCGCCGCGGGCTGGGCAGGGTCGCCGCCCGCTGCACCGCCTGGTACGCCCTGGCCCTGCTGGCCCTGCTCGGCTGCTCGCTGGCCCGCGCGCCCGCCTGGTCGCTCGTCGGCGCCGCCGCGGCGGCGGGCCTGCTCAACCCGCCGCTCAGCCCAGGGATACGCAGCCTGTGGTCGGCGCGCGCGGGCGCCAGCCTCGCCCAGGCCGCCTTCGCGCTGGACGCCGCCACCTTCGACCTAGCCTACATCACCGGTCCCGTGCTGGCGAGCGCGCTGGCGACCGGGGTCGCCCCGGCCGCGGCGCTCGGCGTGCTGCTCGCGCTGACCGCCGCGGCGGTCGTCGCCATCGGCGGCCGCGACCCGCGGACCCGCCCGGCCCCCGGCGCGTCGCCGCGGCGCCGCCTGCCGGGCCCGCTGCGCTCGGCCGCGCTACGCCGGCTGCTGGTGTCCGGCGCGCTGGCCAACGCCGCGCTCAGCGCCACCGAGGTCGCGCTGACCGGCTACGTCCGCCACCATCACGCCCTGTGGGCCTCGGGCCCGCTGCTGGCCGAGGTGTCGGTCGGCAGCATCGTCGGCAGCCTGCTGCTCGGCGCCCGGGCGCGGCCCGCCGGCGGGGGCGGGGGACGGCTGACCAGGCTGCTGTGCGGGTACGCCCTGGGGCTGGCCGCGCTCACCGCGGCGGGCCTTGACGGCCCGCTGCTCGCGGTGGCGGCGCCGCTGGCCGGCCTGTGCCTCGGGCCCACCCTGGCCACGCTGTTCGGCGCGGCGGCCGGCGCCGCCCCGGACGGCGGCGGGACCGAGACCCAGGCGTGGCTCAACTCGATCATGAACGGCGGCGCCGCGGGCGGCGCCGCGCTGGCCGGGGCCGCGGCGGGCACCCCGCTGCTGGCCCTCGGCCTGGCGGCGGCCGCGGCAGCCGCGGCCGCCGCCAGCTCCGCCGCCGGGCTGGCATACGCTCGCAGCAGCAGCCACGAGACCAGCAGCCACGAGACCAGCAGCCACGAGACCAGGAGGCGCAGACCGATGAAGCTGAGCGCCCGTAACCAGATCCCTGCCCGCATCACGAGCATCAGCACCGGCGAGGCGATCGCCAACGTCGAGCTGGACGCCGGCGGCACCCGCCTGGTCGCCTCGGTCACCGTGGAAGCGGTCCGCGACCTCGGCCTTGCCGTGGGCACGGAGGTCACCGCGGTGATCAAGGCCTCGGACGTGATCCTCGCGGTCAGCCGGTGACCCGGCTGCGGCGCCAGCCGGCCGGGCCGGGGGCGCGCGGATCGTGCTCCTGCGCACCGGCGGCCGGGACGCCCGGCACCGGGCGCGGGTGACGGAGGTCCGGCTGTGGCGGAGCGGGCACCCGACGCCGCCTGGCGGAAGCTCGGCGCGGCGCCCGGGCTGTGCCTGGCCTGCCGGCATGCGAAACTCACCGAGACCCGCCGGGGCACCGCCTACCTCCGCTGCACGCGTGCCGCATGGGATGCCCGGCTGCCCCGGTACCCGCGGCTGCCGGTGACCGAGTGCCCGGGATTCGACCGGCGCTAACGTCTCCCCGGCGCGGCGTCGGCCTGCAGCCGGGTGAGCGCGAGGTGCTCGGCGTCCCCGGGCGTGTCCATTCGCGCTCATGCGCGATCTGCCACGCGGTACGGCGCGAGGCCCGGTCACGGTTGGCCGGGGTGTTCAGCTTTCGGCGCACTGGCCGGCCCGACCGGTCGGTAGGAACTCGCACCGTGCGGGTCAGCGCGGACTGGAGTTCGGGCAGGAGCGGCCGGTCACGCACCGTCGATCCGGAAGGTGCGGTTCCGCGCGCGGGCGGCCGCTGGCCACGTGGCGGGAGGGCGCTGGTGAGGTGGTCCGGTCGGCACGAGTCTACCTGACCGCCCACGAGATCCCGACCGCCGCCTCGTGGTGCGAGACCCGCCGCCGTCAGGGCTTGCGACCGACTGCGCCCCAGCCTGCCACCTCGTAGTCGCCGACCGAGCTGCCCGGTCGGGGATGCCATCTGTGACACTGCACGATGCCGGGGTCGACGAGCTCAAGGCCGTCGAAGAATCTGGAGACCTGGTCGAAGGTGCGCAGGGTAACCGGGGTGACGACCGACTCGTTGTAGCGCCGCGCGCTCTCGGCGACGAGTTCGCCATGGATGTCGCTGGCCGGGTGGGTAAGCACCAGGTAGCTGCCGCGCGCGACCGTGCTCATGAGCCGCGCGACGATCCCGTACGGGTCTTCCTGATCGCCGATGAGCTGCAAGATCGCCACCAGGATGACGGCGGTGGGCTGGGCGAAGTCGAGCGTCCGCGCCGCCGCTTGGAGGATTCTGCCGGGGTCGCGCAGGTCAGCCTGGATGTACGAGATCGCGCCCTCGGGGGTGCCGGCGAGCAGGGCGCGGGCGTGCGACAGCACGACCGGGTCGTTGTCCGCGTAGACGATCCGTGCGTCCGGGGCGATGTCCTGCACCACCTCATGCAGGTTCGGCTTGGTGGGAATGCCGGTGCCGACGTCGAGGAACTGCCGCACGCCCTCGGCGGCCAGGTAGGCCACCGCGCGGCGCATGAAGTCACGGTTGGCCCTGATGTCACGGACGATGGCCGGCCTGACGGCGATGATGGCTTCGGCCGCACGCCGGTCGGCCGCGAAATTGTCCTTGCCGCCGAGCCAGTAGTCATAGACGCGAGCCGGGTGAGCAACGCTAGTGTCGAGCACGGGCCCCTTGTCCTGCCCGTCCTGCGCATCAAGCCCGGGTCCGCCGTCTGCCCGCTTTCCAGACAATGTTCCTTCTTTTCTCGCGCGGGTAGCCTCCGTGTTGACAGCTTGACTTCCTGAGCTTCCCGGCTGCGTGTCTGGCCGTGCTCCTTGACGATGGTACCCTCCTGGCTGCCGCCGTGCGGGCCAGGATTTCCCTGTCTCCGCGGAACGTGAGGGATCTTCGTGCCCAGGGTGCGGGGTGAGCGGCGGGAAGCTGATCGCGCCACCAGGGACCTGCCCTTGCTGATCGGAAGAGATCGCGCTGCACCGCCGGGCGGCCCTACCGTAGGCCGGCCGCGGGGACCTGGTTGCGGGCGGGGGCGCCGTCCAGCAGCACGCGCGACACGTTGGCCCATGCCTGCGCGTACAAGGCCCGGGCCGCCTCGTAGGCGACGCCGGCGATGTGCGGCGTGAGCAGCACCCGCGCTGCCGCCTTCGGCGGCAGCGCGAGCAGGGGAGAGCCGGGAGGAGGCGGCTCGGTCTCGTGCACGTCGACGGCGGCGCCGCCGAGGTGGCCGTCTGCCAGCACCCGGGCCAGCGCCTGCTCGTCCACCACGCCGCCGCGGGCCGCGTTGACGAGCAGGCTGCCGGGCCGCATCCGGCGCAGCCGCCGCTCGCCGAGCAGCCCGCGCGTCGCGGGCAGCAGCGGGACGTGCACAGTGACCACGTCGCAGCGGGCCAGCAGGTCGTCCAGGGCCAGCCGGGCGATGCCGAGCGCGTCGGCCGCCGCCGCGTCGGCCGGGCTGGGGTCGGTGTAGCACACGGCGGCCCCGGCGGCCTGCATCAGCCGGGCGACCGCCAGCCCGATGTGGCCGAGCCCGACGACGCCCACCGTGCGGGAGTGCAGGCTGTGCACGGTGGCCGGGGTCAGCGCGTCCCGGGCCTGCGCATACCGGCCGGCGCGGATCTCCCGGTCCGCGAACGCCAGCCCGCGCAGCAGGGTGCCGGTGGCGAACAGCACGTACTCGGCGACCTCGGCCGCGTTGGCCGCGGGCACGTTGGCCACGGTCACCTCGGGCCGGTGGCTGACCGCGCCGGCGGCCCGGTCGACGCCGGCGCCGGTGAACTGCACCAGCCTCAGCCGGGCCGCCCGGTCCAGCCAGGCCCGGTCCAGCCGGGGCCCCACCGAGGGCAGCACGAGGGCCCGCGCTGCGGCGAGCGCGTCGTCCGGGACGCAACCAGGCTCGGCGTAGCAGATCCGCAGCCGGCCCGGGGGCGCCACGCCGACCTCGCGGAAGTCGCGCTCCGGGCGCAGGCAGACGACGTCCGCGCTCACCGCTGCGGCCCCGGCAGCTCCACGGTGACCCGCTGCAGGTCGCCGACCGGGAAGAAGCACAGCAGTACCAGGTCGCCGTCCCCGCTGTTGCGGGTCTGGTGCGGCTCGCCCGGGCAGACCACGATCACGTCGCCGGGGCCCACCGGGTCGGCCCGGCCGCCGGCCGTCACCGTCCCGGCGCCGGCCAGGACGACCATGACCTCCTCGCACTCGTGGCGGTGCGGCCCGCGCGCGGGCGCCGCGCCGCGCTCCGGGGGGATCGTCACCCGCCGCAGCGTCACCTGGCCGCCGCCGGCGGTGCCCGGCACCAGCTCCACGGCCGACCGGCCGGGCAGCGCCAGCCGCCGCCCGCCGCCGGCCGGGATCACCCGGGTCACTCGCGCACCGCCGGCTGGATCTCGGCCAGCGCCGCCAGGATCTCCCGCAGCCGGGCGGCGATCTCCGCGCCGAGGCCGGCGACGAAGGCCCGCGCCTCCGCCTCGGTAGCCCCCTGCGGGCGGCCGTACCATCCGGTCCGCGACATGGCCCGGACATCGGTCAGCACCGGCTGGAAGGACCGGTCCCGGCGCAGCCGGTCCGCCAGCTCGCCCTGCCGCCGGTCGCCGCCGCCGGCGGCCCGGTCCAGGTGCACCAGATCCGGCCGGCTGGCCAGCACCGACCACGCCTCGATCTTCCCGCCGTGGGTGAGCCCGCCGGCGGCCGGCCCGTACCGCTCCTCGGCCAGGTAGCACGCCTGGACCACGACCACCGCGAGGCCGATGCGGCGGTGCAGGTCCTCGGCAGCCAGCGCCAGCGCGGGGATGTTGCCCTCATGCCAGTTGAGGATCACGAACTCCCGGCAGCCGTGCCCGGCCAGCGACGTCCCGATGTCGGTGACCACGTCCTGCAGCGTCTGCGGCCGCAGCGAGACCGTGCCCGGGTACGGCAGGTGCATGGGAGTGACCCCGAGCGGGCACAGCGGCAGCACCAGGGCGTCGAGGTGCTCGGCCACGGCCAGCGCGATCGCGGTGGCCGCGAGGAAGTCGGTGCCGGTCGGCAGGTGCGGGCCGTGCTGCTCCACGCTGCCCATCGGCAGGATCACCCGCGGGCTGCGGTCCAGCGCCGCCGCGATCTCGGGGTCGGTCAGCTCGTCGAACCGCCGGCCGGGGCCGGCAGCCGTCATGGCTGCTCTCCTCGGCGTCCCACGGCTCATCCCTCGATCTCGGCCAGCACCTCGGCGACCTCCACCGGCCTGGCCTCGCGCAGCGAGCGCGCCGCCGCCTGCAGCGCCGCGGCGGCGGAGACCGCCTCGGCCAGGCCGACCTCGACCCGCGCCCGGCCGCGGATGGCCAGCGCGAACTCCTCGATCTCCTCCCGCAGATGGTCGCCCGGGCCCAGCGGCACCTCCTCGGTCACCAGCTCCCGGCCGTCCGGGCCGGCGCCGGCGGCGGCGATGAAGGTCCTGGTCAGCCTGGTGTGCGCGTCGGTGCGCGCCGAGTTGCTCCACCAGCTGAAGTCAAGCTCGTACCGGAGCCGGGCCGCGCTGCCGTACACGTCGATCGTGAACGACCCCGGGGACAGCCAGTTGCAGCCCAGGTAGCCGAGGCAGCCGCCGAACTGCAGCAGGACGCCCACGGCCAGCTGGTTGGCGATCTCCGGGCGGGGGGCGCGGCCCATCGCGACCGCCGTGCGCGCGGGCCCGAGCAGGTACTGGAGGTTGTCGATCTGGTGGATGCCCAGCTGGGTCAGCGGGCCCCCGGGGCAGGCCTGCGGGTCGGCGCGCCAGTCGCCTTCCTTGATCTCGAGGCCGCGCTCGTTCCCGAACGCGGCCTCCACCATCGACGGCGTTCCCGCCTCGCCGCTGTCCAGCATGCGCTTCATCTCGCGCAGCCCGGCCAGCCGGCGGGCGCTGTGGCCGCAGGCGAAGACGATCCGCGAGTCCGTCACCGCCCGGCGGATGCGCCGCAGGTCCGCCACGTCCACGGCGACCGGCTTCTCGGTGTAGACGTGCTTGCCGGCCGCCGCGGCCGCCTCGATGAGCGGGGCATGCTGGTCGTTCGGCGCGGTGATGAGCACGGCGTCGATGTCCTCGCGGCCCAGCAGCCTCTCCAGCGACTCGTCGGCGTCGCAGCCGAACTCGGCGACGAACGCGGCCCGCCGCTGCGCGGTGCGCGTGTACGCGCTGCGCAGCTCGACCAGCGGGCTGCCCGCGTAGCTGCGGGCCAGGACGCGGGCCCACCGGCCCAGCCCCACCGCGGCCACCCGGACCGGGGCCGTCCCGCCGCCGGCCGGCGGCGGGACGGCAGCGCGCCCGGACGGCCTCATGACGACCCGAGCGTGGCCAGCGCCGCGTCGGCGTAGGACGGGTCGACGATCTGGCTGTAGCTCGGCAGCCGCGAGATGTCCTTGTACGTATACAGCACGCCGGCGGTGTAGCTGACCTGCGCGGGGGACAGCCCCGTGCCGTCCGGCCAGGTGCCGGAGGACCGGTTGAAGCTGACCGCGTAGGCCACGGCGGGCTCGTCTTCCTTGGTGACGCTGACCCCCAGCTTGACCAGGGCGCTGTTGTTGGCGGGGTTGTTCATCCAGCGGTCGGCCATCATCATCGCGGCCAGGAAGCGGATGACCACGTCCCGGTGCGCCCGGCCGTAGGAGTCGAGCATGCTGACCCCGCCGTACCACCACTGCGGCCGTGCCTTGTACTCGGCCGACAGCACGGTGGTCCCTTTCAGCTGGTGGGTGATCACGTACGCGTCGTCGGCGTGGAAGACCGCCGCGTAGATCTTCCCCGCGGTCATGGCGGGCACGAACTCCGAGCGGGTCATGTCGATCGCCTTGACCTGGCTCAGCGAGACCCCGGCGGGCTGCAGGCAGGCCTGCAGCAGCGTGATCGAGAAGCCGTCGGTCCCGGTGGAGCCGACCGGCTTGCCGGCCAGGTCGCGGGCGGAGCCGATGCCCGGCGCGCCGATGCACTCGGTGTCCAGCTTGGTGCCGTAGGACCAGATGGCGTGGATGGGGGCGTTCTGCGCGGCCGCCTCGATCGAGTCCGTCCCGGAGCTGAAGCCGAAGTTGATGCTGCCCGCCGTGGTGCCCAGCTCGGTCTGCAGGCCGTTCGGCATGCCGATGAAGTTGACGTGCAGGTGCTCTCTGGCGAAGAAGCCCTCCTGCTGGGCGACGTAGGGGCCGAGGAAGATCACCTTGGGCGGCGACAGCGCGATCCCGACGTTCACCGTCGCCCACGCGCTGCCGCCCGAGCCGGAGCCCGAGCCGCCGGACGATCCCGCCCCGGACGAGCCGCACGCGCTCACGGCGAGGGCGAGCGCCGCGGCGCCGGCCGCTGCCCACCTGGGCTGGCGCGCCCTCCCGGGGCGCCTGACTGAACCGTGGCCTAGCTTCATGATGACCTCATTTCGAGCCGGATGTCATGGCAGGACGGGGTGCCTGCGCGGCGCGGGAACCGGCCGGAGGCCGGCTACCTGGCCCACGGGGCGACCTTGCGCTGGACGAGGGTGATGATCGCCCGCAGCGCGACGCCGAGCGTCATGATCACCAGGAGCACGGCGAGCGCCTGGTCGGTGTGGTACGTCTGGGCCGCGGTCTCCAGCAGGTCGCCCAGGCCGCTGAGCTGGGTGAAGATCTCGGCGATGAACATCCCGACCAGGCCCATGGCCACTCCCTGGGCCGCGCCGGCGGTGATGTAGGGGACCGTGCCCGGCAGCAGCACGTGCCGCCAGAAGCCGGGCCGGCTCATCCGCAGCGAGCGGGCGACCTCGATCAGCTCGCTGTCCAGGTTCCGCACGCCGGTCGAGACCGTCACCACGCAGGGGAAGAACACGAAGATCGCGATGATGACCTCCTGGGTGAGCACCCCGAAGCCCATCCAGATGCTCAGCAGCGGCACGATCGCCACCATCGGGGTCGCGTACAGGGCATACACGTACAGGCCGACCGCCGCCTCGGCGCGGCGGTACAGGCCCAGGCAGATCCCGGCGGCCACGCCCAGCACCACGCCCATCAGGTAGCCGACCGCGAATGTCCACAGGCTGTAGCCGATCGCGCCGGCCAGGTCCGCCGAGCTGAACAGGTGGCCGAGGGCGGCCAGCACGGCGGTCAGCGGGTCGAAGATCACCCGCACCGAGTGCTCGCCGTAGAACTGCCACGCGGCCAGCACCACGACCAGCGAGGCGATCCGGATGCCGAGGTAGATCATCCGCTGCCGGCGGGACCGCCTCCTGAGCCGGGCCGTGATCGCCTGCTCGATCTCCTCCGCGCCCGGCCCGGCCCCCTGGGCGGCGGCCGGGACCCGGCTCGGGCCGGCGGCGGTGCGGCCCTGGATCTGTTCGTTCACGTCTCACCTGCCCGGTTCATCGAACTGCGGCGGAGCTCGTCCCAGATCTCGTCCCGCAGCGCCGTGTACGCGGGGTGATGGCGGACCTGGGAGATCGTGCGCGGTTTCTCGATCGGGACGGGAATGTCCCGGGCGATCCGGCCGGGACGGCCGGACACGACCACGATGCGGTCGCCGAGGGTGATCGCCTCGTCGATGCTGTGCGTGATGAACACGACGGTCTGATGCAGCTGCTGGCCGAGCCTCAGCAGGTCTTCCTGCAGGATCTCCCGGGTCTGCGCGTCGACGGCGGCGAACGGCTCGTCCATGAGCAGCACGTCGGGAGCCGCGGCGATCGCCCGGGCCAGGCCCACGCGCTGCTTCATCCCGCCGGACAGCTGCGCCGGGTACATCCGCTCGTGGCCGGCCAGGCCGACCATGGCGATCGCCTGGCGGGCCCGCCGCTCCAGCTCGGCACGGTCCACGCGGGCCAGCTGCAGCGGCAGGGCCACGTTGCGGTAGACGCTCTTCCACGGGAACAGGCCGAAGTGCTGGAACACCACGGCCACCCGCGGGTCCGGGCCGGACACCGGGCTGCCGCCGACGGTGATGCGCCCGTGGTCGATCTCCGCCAGGCCGCCGATCAGCCGCAGCAGCGTCGTCTTGCCGCAGCCGGACGGGCCGACCACGCAGGCGAACTGGCCCGGCGGAATGCCGATCGTGATGTCCTCCAGCACGATGCCGCCGGGAAACCACTTGTAGACGTGCTCGCAGTCGATGGCGCCGCGGCGGGGCGGCGGGGCGGCCAGCGGGCCGTGGGCAGGGGCCGGCCCGGCCGCCGGCGCCCCGGCTGCCTCCCCGGCCGGCGCCCCGGCCGCCTCCCCGGCCGCCTCCTGCCGGGCCGCATCGCCCGCCGGCCGCGGGGCATTCGCGGCCGCGGCGCCGTTCAGCCGAGACCCGTCCGGCATCCGTGCCCTCCCTCTGGGGGCGCCCGCGCCGCGGCGTGCACGCCCGTGGCCTTCTGCATCAGGTGTCTGAGGTCTGTCCACAGTATTGGTCCGAGACTGTAGCCCGCGGTCCGCGAGGCTGTCAACGGTGCGGGCTGATCCGCTGATGTCCCCGGGAAATAGCATGTCAGCGGCGTCCCGTTGACAGCGGGGCGGCACGGCTTCTACGGTACTGGGCCAGGACATAGAAGAGGTCTGACCATGGAGTGATCGTGACCGATGCATCCCGGCCAGCGGAGGCTGGCACCCTCGCCCTCCTCGTCCACCGCGCAGGCGACGACGTGGCGGTGGCGGTCCGCGATACCGGGCCCGGCCAGGCCGCCGGCGCCTACCTCGACAGCGGGAACCGGTTCGGGCTGCTGGTCCGTACCGACGTCCCGCTCGGTCACAAGGTGGCGCTGCGGGACCTGGCCGAAGGCGAGGCCGTCACCGAGTACGGCGTCCCGATCGGCCGGACCCGGTGCGCGATCAGCACGGGGGAACTGGTACACACGCACAACATCAGGAGCGTACGGTGGCAGAGCAGCGTCTGACCGGATACCGCCGCCCGGACGGCCGGGTGGGCATCCGCAACCATGTGCTGGTGATGTCGGTGGACGACTTGTCGAACGCCGCCGTGGAGTCGGTGGCGAAGGCGATCCCCGGCGTCCTCGCGCTCCCGCACCCGTACGGGCGGCTGCAGTTCGGCGCCGACCTGGACCTGTTCTTCCGGACCATGATCGGCACCGGGGCCAACCCGAACGTGGCCGCGGCCGTGGTCGTCGGCATCGAGCCGGCCTGGACGGAGCGGCTGGCCGCCGGCATCGCGGAGACCGGCAAGCCGGTGGCTGGGTTCTCGATCGAGCGCCACGGCGACCTGCGGACCGTCGAGATGGCGGCCCGCCAGGCCGCCGCGATGCTGCAGGATGCCAGCGAGCTCGCCCGCGAGCCCATCGAGCGCGGCGAACTGGTCATGAGCATCAAGTGCGGCGAGTCCGACACCACCAGCGGCCTGGGCGCGAACCCGGCCACCGCGCAGGCCGTGGACCGGCACGTCGCCGCCGGGGGGACGGTGATCTTCGGCGAGACCACCGAGCTGACCGGGGGGGAGCACCTGATCGCGGCCCGGTGCGCCACCGAGGAGGTCCGCAAGAAGTTCCAGGCCTTCTTCGACGCCTACCTCGACCTGGTGGAGCGCTCGGGGGCGAACCTGCTCGGCTCCCAGCCGACCCAGGGCAACATCCGCGGCGGCCTGTCCACGATCGAGGAGAAGGCGCTCGGCAACATCGAGAAGACGGGGACGGCCCCGGTCGTCGACGCGCTGGCCCCGGCCGAGCGGCCCACCCGCGCGGGGCTCAACTTCATGGACACCTCGTGCGCGGCGGCCGAGTTCATCACGCTGACCGCGGCCGCCGGGTCGGTCATCCACCTGTTCCCGACCGGCCAGGGCAACGTCGTCGGGCATCCGGTGATCCCGGTCATCAAGATCTCGGCGAACCCGCTGACCGTCTCGACCATGAGCGAGCACGTCGACCTGGACGTCAGCGGCCTGCTGCAGCTCGACTACAGCGTCGAGGCGGCCGGGAGCCGGCTGGAGACCCTCATCGACCGGACGGTCAACGGCCGCCTCACCTGCGCCGAGGCCCTGGGACACCGCGAGTTCGCGCTGACCCGGCTGCACCCGAGCGCCTGAGGGAGGGACCGGCCATGTCCGGGGATGCCGCCGCCGGCGCCGGCGCTTCCGGGGACCGCGCCCTTGCCCCGGTCGGCTGGCACTGGATGGGATCGAGCGAGCCGCTGTTCCAGCGGGTGGCCGGGCAGATCGAGCGCTTCATCGTCGGGAACGGGCTCAGGCCGGGGGACCGGCTGCCCGGGGAGCGCGAGCTGTGCGAGGTCCTCGGGGTCAGCCGGGCCTCCGTCCGCGAGGCGCTGCGCTCGCTGCAGGCCAGCGGCCTGGTGCTGGTGCGGCACGGCAAGGGCGTGTTCGTCGCCGCGCCCGACGAGGCGGAGCGGGCGCTGCACCGGTTCGCCCGGCTCCGCGAGGTCGGCCTGGAGGAACTGTTCGCGATGCGCGAGGTGCTCGAGGTGCCGGCGGCGGGCTGGGCCGCGACGTCGGCCACCGACGAGCAGCTGCAGCAGCTGGTGGCCACGTTCGACGAGCTGCGGCAGGCGGTTGCCGGCCACCGCCTGCCCGGCGAGCTTCAGGTGATGGACGCGAAGCTGCACCTGCAGATCGCCGAGTTCGCCAGCAACCGGTTCCTGGCCATGACCCAGACGGTCCTGCAGGAGATGCTGAACCG
>Ga0209061_1002638_pt1 | contig 21834 bp, 14 predicted proteins | sample Coa_R1_10_FD_187157 | JGI IMG/M metagenome (GOLD analysis project Ga0209061, IMG submission 187157) | Surface soil microbial communities from Centralia Pennsylvania, which are recovering from an underground coalmine fire - Coalmine... | ecosystem: Environmental > Terrestrial > Soil >...
TAGGCTTTACTCGCGCAGGTTTCACCCGGAGAATTCGTTTCCCGCAGCGGTCCAATCGGCCAAACGCTCTTTGTCGTGCGAAAACCCAGATCGCACAAAAACGGATAAACGTACTTCCTTGCGCTTACAGTGTCGCCATCCGGATCGTCGAAAACGGTAAATGCAAAGCTCTTACCTTCAGGCCACGAAATCCGCAAGCTCTATCCCCGCTCAGCAGCTTGGCTAGCGTTTACCGCTGCTCCCACAATCGCAACCGGTTCGCCGCCAGGAACAACTTCTACCAGGTATCCCTGGAGAGGACTGAGTTTTACCATCTCCAGGAGATATTCTCGCAATAGCCCGAGATTCACATAACGAGCGTTATGGCCTGTGATAAAGAATTTGCCCGGGCCATCCAAATGAATACTAGTTGCTGTGGCAGCCGCCAGCGCCCGGTGCCATAATCGGACGAATTCGACGCAGCGTGTTTCGCCAGCGGCCGCTTGGGAGAAGATTTCATCCGGCTCAAGATCCATAAAGCGGAGCCGCATGGCCCGGTTACCCATAATGCCTTCGAGATGACCGCGCCCGCCACAGCCGCAAAAACTCTCCTTGGGATCGAGCGTCACCACGGAATGGCCAGCCTCCCAAACCCCTTCGCGAAATGGATAGCGGCCAAACCCGATGCCATTGCCCAGCGTCCAAACGCGAATGAGGCGATCGAGTTGTCCTCGCTTTGCGGCAATCCCGGCGGCCATCACATCAGCGTCGTTGAACACCGATAAGGACACTTTGCCAAAAATGTCTTTGAAGGCGTCGCTAAGAAGACACTGCATGTTCAGTCCCTTGAACTGCACCAGATTGGGAGAATCCTCCACAACGCCATTGCGGACAATACCGGGTATGCCCAGCCCGATATGAGCTGGCGGCTCCTGCAAACCCAATCCACGAACGAGGTCCGCGATCCGGTCCACAATGCGTTCGGCCGGAACACCTTGCAAAGCGTCCGTAATGGCCTCATCTTCCGGATAGGCACGCACTTGACCCACAATTGCGCGGTCAGAAACCACAGCCGCAGCGATGCGCTCACTAATGACGATCCCGATACCTTGTGCCATATTCATTCCACTAAGAGATAGCGAGCTTATTCAAACCATTGAATGCTGCGGCCTTGTAACACTCCGCAAGCGTTGGATAGTTAAAAACAGTATCCACAAAATAGTTCACTTTGCCCTTCAAAATCAAAACTGCTTGACCAATGTGCAGCAACTCCGATGCTCCCTCGCCAATAATGTGAACGCCTAGCAGTTCGAGCGTCTCGCGATGAAAGATCAATTTGAGCCGGCCAGTCGTGTCGCCCCGAATCTGCCCGCGCGCGATTTCACGATAATAAGCCACCCCGACCTCATACGGCACATCCTCATCGGTCAACTGCTCTTCGGTTTTTCCGATGAACGAAATTTCTGGAATCGTATAAATGCCAAAAGGAAAGTAATTAGGATTGGATTTGATCGGCAGACCAAACGCATGTGCAACCGCTATGCGCCCCTGTTCCATCGAGACCGAGGCTAAGCTGGGAAATCCGATAACGTCCCCCACCGCGTAGATGTGCGGCTGTGCGGTCCGGTAATTTTCGTCGACTTTAATCCGCCCGCGCGCATCCGCCTCCAATCCGGCTGCAGCCAAATTGAGCTCGTCCACATTCCCCTGCCGGCCGACAGCGTAGAGCAACGCCTCTCCGGTGACCTTTTTGTTGCTCTCAAGGTTCGCAATTACGCTGGCCCCGCCTGCAGCCTCCTCCACGCTATGGACCTCTTCGTTCAGTCGCATCGTCACCCGGTGATCCCGCAAATGGTAGGAAAGCGCTTCGATGATCTCCGAATCGGCAAACTCAAGCAGTCGCGGGCGTTTTTCGATCAGCGTTACGCGCACCCCCAGTGTGGCGAACATGCATGTATACTCCACACCAATCACACCGCCACCGACCACAATCATGGTTCTCGGAATGGCCGGCATGTTGAGGATTTGGTCGCTATTGATGATCGTGCGCCCATTGATGGGAACTTTAGGAGATGAGGCTGGCTTTGTGCCAGTCGCGATCACGATGATCTGAGCTGAGATCTCTCTCATCCCCCCTGCGCTGGCTACACAAATGGTTCGCGGATCTTTAAAACTGGCTACCCCGGTCAGAACCTCAATACCATTGCGCGCGAGTTGTGCCTGAATCACGTCAATTTCTGTCTTGATCACGTGTTGCACACGAAATGCAAGATCCGCCATCGTGATCTTTTCCTTGACCCGGTAGCTGACGCCGTATATGTTTTGGTAGTTGTAGCCGGAGAGGTGCAGGACAGCTTCCCGCATCGTCTTGCTGGGAATCGTGCCCGTATTGATGCATACGCCGCCGACTACCTCCCGCTGTTCGATCACCGCAACGCGCTTGCCACATTTCGCGCCTTGTATGGCGGCTCGCTGGCCGGCCGGCCCTGAACCGATCACAATCAGGTCGTATTGAGACATTCGAAACGTTAGTACCGCTTAAAAGCGATTTTTAACACTCCGACAATGAGACTTTGAGTATAGCCGCATGGGCGCTGGCCGGCAATGCGTTAACTCAGCGTTCTAAGCCATTGGGAAACTCCCTCCGCGGAAAGAGCCGGAAAAGCCTATGATTGAAGTTCGGTTATTGGCTGCTGGTATCTTTTGTCTTATTCTTTACCTTCTTGGCACCCTTTTCCGTCTCAGATGCTGCTGCATGGACTCCCTTCTTCGTCCCTTTCGCAACTTTGTGAGCGGCCTTTGTGGTGCCTTTCTTTACGGCCGTTCCACTTTCCTGGGCAGCATCTTTGGCGCTCTCTCCAGCCTGTTTCATGTCCTGACCTGCGCTCTGGGCAGCTAGCGACGGCCTGCTTTCAAACCAGCACAGACTCGTTGCCAAAAGCGCAAAAAACAACAATTTACGGTTCATACTCGTTCGACTCAAGGTTGTAGAAAGAAGTGACAAGCCTCACTGTTAAGGCCGGATTAAAGAACACACTCGGCCCGATCATCGATCACGACAGATCCCCCGGGGCGGGGGGAGCAACGACCCGTGTTTTCCTAAGCCGATTGCGGCGTTTGCATCTGCGAGGCAGCAAAACGACTCAGAAGCTCGTCCTCGAACGAAAAATCTGGCTTCGGGAATGGGCGCCGCTTCAAATAGTCGCGATAGGTAGCCTTCAATCCCGTCAGGAAATCCGTCGGCTTAAACGTGAGCATGCGTTGCGCCTTCGTAATGATCTCCGTGATAGCGGGCACGTCAAAATAGTCGCCAAAGTAAAGCCTCTTGTCTCCGATCACTTGCCCCCCGGCACGATGAATCAACTCGCGCGGAATGGAGACAATCTGCGGATTTTCCACACCTGCTGCTTTGGCCAAGTCGATCACCAGCTCATGCTGCGTAATAGGACGCGGATTAGCGACATTAAAGGCGTGTCCCACGGCGTTACGCTGTTCCATGACCTTATGCAGCGCATCCACTAAGTCATATACATAGACAAACTGCATCAGCCGATATCCCTGGCTGGGGAGAATGACCGGGCGGCCAGCTCGGAACCGATCCCAGAAGAACGCTTCGCGATAGAACGGATTCCCTGGGCCATAAACAAAAGGCGGACGGAGCGTGACAACAGGAAATCCGGAGCGCTGGTGCATCCGAAATAGGGCTCTTTCCGACATGGCCTTGTTGCGGACATACGGGTTTGGATGGTCATCTGGCGCTAGAGCATCCCCTTCGTGGTGATTGAGACCATCGCCATAAGCTGCAACACTGGACAGGAAGATGTAGCGCGCGATCTTACCCTCGAAGAACTTAGCTGTAGCTTCTACTTGAGCAGCAGTGGTTCCACGCTCCCAGTCGTATGCCAAATCATAAACAACATCAAACCGCGTTTTCCCCACCACATTCCGTACTGCGGCGGGATCATTGCGATCGGCAATCAGATTCTGTACGCGCCGGCCGAAGGGATGCTCCGGCTTGCGGTGTAAGAGATAAATCTCATGCCCCGCTTTCAGCAGGTGCTCCACCAGGTGTCGGCCAATAAACAGAGTGCCACCAATGACAAGAATCCGCTGGCTTCCTGCTTCCTCGATTTTGTGACTCGTGTCTGTTCTCGCCACTTTGTGCCGGTCAGCCGGCATGGCCAAAGGCCCCACCAAATTGGACGTATGGAACCGGCAAACGGTACTGAATAACGTGATTCTGAAGCACCCGCACCGTCTTCGGGATTAGTCGTAATACTCGAGCCCGAGATGCGTAATCAAGTCCTCCCCCTGCATCCATCGCAACGTATTCTTCAGCTTCATCAATTGGATAAAAATATCATGTTCGGGATAGAGGCCCGGCGCGGTCATGGGCGCTTTAAAATAGAAGGAGAGCCACTCTTGTATTCCTTTCATCCCCGCTCGCTGGGCCAAGTCCAGGAATAAAACCAAATCCAGCACCAGCGGAGCAGCCAAAATCGAATCCCGGCAAAGGAAATCGATCTTGATCTGCATCGGATATCCGAGCCAGCCGAAGATGTCAATGTTATCCCAGCCCTCTTTGGCATCCCCGCGAGGCGGGTAGTAGTTAATGCGTACGGCATGATAGAAATCTTTGTAAAGATCCGGGTACAGATCCGGCTGCAGGATCTGGTTGAGAACCGACAGTTTAGTCTCCTCTTTGCTGCGGAAAGACCCTGGATCTTCCAAGACCTCACCATCCCGGTTGCCCAGAATGTTCGTCGAAAACCAGCCCCGCAACCCCAGCAGGCGCGCCTTTAAGCCCGGTGCGAGAAGCGTTTTCATATAGGTCTGGCCGGTTTTGAAATCCTTGCCACAAATAGGAACGGCATTCTCCCGCGCCAGATCGAGCAGAGCAGGAACGTCCGTGGTCAAATTAGGCGCTCCATTAGCAAACGGCACCCGCAGCTTGAGCGCCGCATAGGCATAGATCTGGCTCGGGGCGATATCGGGGTCGTTCTTCTTCAAACCCTCTTCAAAGGCGCGAAGCGTCTGATGGACAGCCGCCGGTTTATGGAATACCTCGGTAGAACCGCACCAGATCATCACCATCCGGCTGCACCCGTTTTTCCTTTGGAACTCCTGGATATCGCTCATGACGGCCTCAGCCAGCTCAAATTTATTGGCGGCTTTTTTTACATGAGGCCCGTTGATCCTTCGCACGTAATTCTGGTCGAAGACCGCCTTCATCGGCTGAATCGCCGATAGCGGTTCTTTCAGTTGTTCGAGCAGGGCCTGGTCCAGCACCTTCGCCGCCACAGCCGCTTCGTAGGCGTTGTCCTCGTAAATATCCCACGTGCCAAAGGAAAGGCATTCGAGGGGAGTTAGCGGCACAAAATCCTTGATCTTTGGCGTGCGGCCTTCGGTCCGTTTCCCCAGGCGTATCGTACCTAGCTGAGTAAGCGAGCCGATCGGTTTCCCCAGCCCCAGCTTAATCGCCTCGACACCGGCGATGAACGTAGTAGCAACAGCTCCCATCCCGGGAATGAGTATGCCCAGCCTGCCGCTGGCGGGCGCGATGTTTACGTTAGGTTGAGTTGGCACAGTTCTCAGCTTACATGAGCCGGACTGCAAAAGGACAAGTTAGTGAGTAAAGGAACGAAAGTCAACGCCCAAATTCTTTAGCATCCAGCCAAGCTGTAACTCTTCCTTCACTGGTATACTGGCAATCGATGACGCAGCCGGCTACGGGTTCTATTGCAACACTCGTAGTGGATGATGAGCAGCTCGCGCGTGACGAGTTGACTTATTTACTCAAAGACTTTCCCGGCATCGAGGTCCTCAGCTCAGTTTCCAATGGCCTTGAAGCTGTGCGTCTGATTCAAGAGCTGGAGCCGGATCTTGTTTTTTTGGATGTGCAGATGCCCGGTCTCGACGGCCTTGGCGTAATCCGCAAACTGCGCGAAACAACAAGCGATCTGCCCCATTTCATTTTGACTACGGCTTTTGAACAGTATGCAATCGAAGCTTTTCGGCTGGAGGCGCTCGACTATTTGCTCAAGCCGGTCGAAAAAGGACGGCTGTCCGAGTCGGTAGCTCGGGCCAAGCGCGCTATTGAAGACAAGCAGCAGAACAAACCGGTTCACCCCGCAAAGGCGGCTATGCCGCGGACCAAATTGCTGGTTCGCGCAAATAATCGCAATTTCATCGTTGATGCTCAGGACGTTATTTACGCAACCATTGATGATGGGCTGATCACCATCGTCACTTCCCAGCTCGAGGGACACTCGAACTACCGCACCATCGAGGAATTGCAATCCAATCTGGACTCGAGCACGTTCTGGCGAGTGCATCGTTCTTATTTAGTCAATATCAATAAGATCCGCGAAGTGATCCCCTGGTTCAAATCCAGCTTCCAGCTCAAAATGGACGACCGTCGTCAGACCGAAATCCCTGTCAGCCGTATCCAGACGAAGCGCTTGAGGGCGCTATTCAAGATCTGACAGTAGTCTTATGAGACTGCTGAAAGGGAGGCGAGCAGCCGCTCGGCAGCGAGTCTCTGGCGGCTCACATACTCATTTGTCTCAGGAAATCGCCTCCATAGCTCCGCCAGGCGTACATAACAGGCTCGCGCCTCCTGGTTACGGCGATGGCCAGCATAGTAAGCGCCAAGCGCTTCTTCCGCATGCGCCAGCGAGAGAACTTCGGGCAGTTCCCCGCGCTTGGCGATTTGCTCGGCTCGAGCGCAAGCCTCTTGCAAAAGATTTTCCGCACGCAGGAAATCGTGGGCCGCGCCGTTCGCGTTTCCGGCCACAATGAGCAACTGCACCGCCACGAGCTGCTCCTCCCCTTCTGCCACGTAGCTGACCGCGAGAGACTGTTCCTTTGCAAGCGCAAGCTCAGCAGTGCGTTGCGCCTGCAAGATGCGGCCAGCTTTCAGTTGCGCCTCCGCCAGGCGCTGCCATGCCCGAACCCGGCGCGACTCGATTAAATAATTCCGCTTCCCCAAGGCAATCATCCGATCAAACATCTGCACCGAATTGCGAGCCGCTGCCACTGCCCCCTTCGCATCGAACTCGCGCAGAGGAAACGAGAGACGGTAAAGCGCAATCGCCAGGCTGAGTTGAGCCGAGGTGTTGTTCGGATCGCTCTTGTGCATGGCTTCCGCGGCCATCAGATAACGTTTGGCGCTGTCCAGTGCACGAGCCGGATCGCCCAGATTCGGGTACAAATCGTCGTCATATATCATGGAACGATAATGATGGACGAGCGCTTGTCGCCGGTGCAGCGAAGGATCCCACGGTTCAGCGGAAATCAGTTGTTCAAGCGCGGCTTCATCTTCATCAAGCGCCCGCAGGGCCTCTTTGAGACGGCCTAAATTTTGCGCTCCCGTGCCGACGCGTTCCGCCGCCTGCGAGAACGCTGATAAGAAGCGCAAATTGGTTCCCGTCTTGGTTCCGGCTGCAGAAACGGACCCGGTTCGTCGGCTCAGCCCGGTCTTTGCAAGCTCATAACAGCGAGAAAAGTCATACCAGGCCTGGTGGAAATGATTCAAATCCTCATCCGTATCGCCCAGCGTGCACCAAGCCTCGATATAGTGAAAGGCCAAATCATCAGATGATAACGTCTGCGTGCTTAGTTGATGAAACGTCTGGACGGCTAATTCCGACAGCTCTCTAGCCTGTTCTAAATTGCGGGTAAATCGTATGAGACCAGCAAATCGAAGATAGTAATTGGCAAGATCCGGGAGATAGGTGCGATCGCGCGCCGCAATTCTTCGATAAATATCTCCGGCTTTGCGATAACTGGCAAGAGCATCTTCAATTCGGCCCAAATTAGGTTTTGTGGGATACCCCTGCGCGTCGCCAATTTTCATGTATGCCGCGGCGATTTCGCGCTGCAGGTCCAGATCGCTGCCAGCATTCTGAGACAAACTATCCAAATATTCAAGTCCCGTTCTCACCATCATCTCGCGAGCTTTTGTCGATCCCTCGAGCTTCGCGATTTCATCGTGAAAATCAAACACAAAGGTATGTGCCAGCTTTCTCACCTGTTCGAAGCGCTTCTGGGCAATCCGCTCTTGATGTGCTGTGACTGCCAGAGCGGAGATGACCGCGGCCAGCGACACCGTCGCAGCGCTGAGGATCAGCCGGTTGCGCCGTATGAACTTGGCTGTGCGATAACGCAACGTATCAGGACGAGCCAATATGGGACGGTGCGAAAGAACGCGGCCGATATCGTCAGCAAAGCACGAAACAGAGACATAACGTCTCTCGGGCTCTTTGCGCAACGCCATCAACAGAATGTTGTCCAGGTCCCCGCCTAGATGTGGAGGTTCGGGCTCGACTTCGCATATTGTCCGTGAAATGGCCGTGGGCGTAACTGATGGGAATGAGTAAGGCAAGCGCCCGGTCAGCAATTTATAAAGAACCAGTCCCAAAGAATATACATCGGTAGCGGTTGTAATGGCTTCACCCCGCACCTGCTCCGGGCTTGCATATTGTGGCGTCAGAGCCTGTAACAAAGTAGCGGTTCGTTCTAGATTCTGTACCGGATCCACAATTTTGGCGGTTCCAAAGTCAAGGAGCCTGGGCCTTTCATCGCGATCCACAAGAATGTTCGATGGCTTTAAATCGCAATGTACGATCAGATTTCGATGTGCGTAGGCCACCGCGCCACAAACTTCGATAAACAATTCCAGCTTGCGGCGCTGGTCGAGTTGCTCTCCATATTGATCGATCGGAACGCCATCCACATACTCCATGGCGAGATAGGGCCGCCCGTCTTCTGTGTGCCCCGCATCCAGCAATCGCGCGATAGCCGGATGGTTCAGCGTGGCTAGAATCTGGCGTTCGCGCAAAAAGCGCTGGCGAAATGCGTCTTTCAAACTGATAGCCAGCAGCTTCACAGCAACGCGCTGTTCCACTTCGCCATCAGCCCGCTCGGCTAGGTATACAGCCCCCATCCCGCCGCGCCCCAGGAGACGTACCAGCCGATAAGGGCCGCAGCGCAGATTTAAGTTGTTTTCCGCAGCCTCCTCAAGCAGCATCTCCGCACAGTGAACGATCGGTTCTGTTAGAAGATGCCCGCTATCGGAATCAAACTCGAGCAGCGAGTTCAGCTCTGCTTGTATCTCGGCCGGGACCTGCTGCTCGCGAAAATAAGTTTCGCGTTCTTTTGGGGAGAGATCGGCCACCGCATGAAACAAACGGCGCAGCTCATCGTCCATGGGCAGCTCACGATCGTACCATTGTAATCCGAATCATGTATTTCGGGCTAGATTACTTACATGACGCCCGAGATAACACAATTGCTCGATCAGCTTCGCGCCGGCGACAGAGCGGCCTTTAACACATTGGTGAGTTTGCTGTACGATGAACTGCATCGTATTGCAGAAAAACATCTGAGGCAGGAACGGACATCACACACTCTGCAAACAACGGCGCTGGTCAACGAAGCATATATGAAAATCACGGAAAGCCGCCAGTGCGACTTTAACGATCGTGCACACTTTCTGGCTGTGGCTTCGCGCGTGATGCGTCAGGTGCTAGTGGATTATGCGCGAGCAAAAACTTCTCCAAAACGTTCCACCTATTCCACGAAAAACCAGGCGGCATTCGGATGGATGGCCAATCTGCAGTTAAGCGATCATCCTGATATCACTCCGTCCCAACTGCTTGATCTCAATGCAGCCCTAGAGGCGCTCGATCAAGAGGATTTCTTCTTAGCTCGCTTGATTGACATGCGCTACTTCGGAGGAATGACAGCCGAGGAGACCGCCGAGGCTCTGGGGCGTTCGGTGCACATCATCCGGCAAGACCTGCGCTTGGCCCAAGCTTGGCTTCGTAGGAGGCTACAAGCCTAAAAGGCCCGCCCTCCTGCGATCAAGCTCACATGGAAGGATGGGACCAGTACCACCTGATTCCCACATACAAGCCCGTGAGCGTATCGATGAAATACTGCTCGCGCTGCGGGGAAGTCTTGAAGTGGTAAGCCTTTTCTCCAGCCGCCAGTTCAAACTGGCCGAAACGAAGAGCAACCGAAGCCTCGGCATCCCAAATATTTCCATGATGGGGAGTACCGAAGCCAGATCCACGCGCCCACCAGCGAAAGTGCCGCGTCACGGGCTGCTCAAACTCTAAGCCGAACGTGGGATAGACCAGCAGAGCCGAACCGTAGGCCGTGTTATTGTTCACATTCCCATTGGCATCCGTCGTAACCGGTTTAAGCGGCGCAGCAATGTTGGTGGCGATATTGTCTAGCTGAATTTCCCACAACGTCTTGAGGCGGATCTTTGTCTTAGCCGTGTACCAGGTATAGGAAAGGTAATCCCAAGAGATCTTGGCGGATTGAAGCGTGTAATTGGCCGTCAGAAAATCACCCGCGTTATAGCCCTCGCTGAATAACGTTACGTCTTGCGAGGCGGTTTCATTCGTACTTCCTTGGACCCGGAAATAGGAAAAACGAAGCGTGTTCTGCTTGCCAGCCGGCATGCTCAGTTCACCACCCAGGGCCCGGTTAGCATGTCCCAGATAGTCCAAAGTTTGATAACCCGATGCCAGGACTCCGCCCACAAGTGTCGGCTGAGCCCGATTCAGCCAATATTCCGGCTCGATCGACCATCCGCCATCCTCAATGACCGGCGGTTCCGGCCTTGGCGGCTTCTGCACCGGCGTGATGTGTCGCGGTTTGAATGTTGGCTCCGATCCCTGGCTCGAGGTCGAAGCGGAATCCTGCTGGGCTGACGAGGCCGGATTCCCGGCAGCATCATTTCCGGAGGTTTGAGCCATAGCCGCCAAAGTAACCATCAACGAGAACACGACACTCAAGAAGCGAATCATGAGGAAACTTTCTGACGTAATCCCGATTGTAACGGTTTAAAAAATCTGCTTCGCTAACGCGAAAATCGATGCATGAACAAAATGACGGTAATCGAGATCTCCTCATTTGGCGGCCCGGAGGTTCTGAAACCGGCAGAACGGGAGATACCAAGGCCAAATCCAGGCGAAGTGCTCATTCGCGTGGAAGCGGCAGGCGTCTCGCGCGCCGATATCATGCAGCGCCAAGGCAAGTATCCTCCTCCCCCAGGGGCATCCGATATCCCCGGACTTGATGTGGCAGGAGTAATCGAACGCGTAGGCGATCAGGTGACCAACTGGCATCCCGGCCAGCGGGTCTGCGCGATTGTTTCGGGTGGGGGTTATGCCGAATTCTGCATAGCCCCCGCGGTTCAAGTATTGCCAGTCCCTGACGGCTGGACCACTCTCGAGGCTGCGACCTTGCCTGAAAACCTGTTCACCGTCTTTGACAACCTGGTCACCCGCGCTGGCTTGCGCGCCGGCGAAACGGTCTTGATCCATGGTGGCGCAAGCGGCATTGGCAGCATGGCGATCATGCTCAGCCGCGCCTGGAACGCCCGGCCTATCGCCACGGCCGGCACACCGGAAAAGTGCGAGGCGTGCCGAAAACTAGGCGCCGAGCACGCCATCAACTACAAAGAAGCGGATTTCGTCTCCGAGGTGAAACGGATCACCGCAGAGCGCGGCGTCGACGTCATTCTGGATATGGTCGGCGGGGCTTATCTTGAAAGAAATTTGCACGCGCTAGCCGTAGAAGGAAGACTCTCCATTGTGGCCACGCAAGGAGGCCGCGCCGGGCAGCTCGATATCGGCTCGCTGATGATAAAACGCGGCAAAATCATCGGCTCAACCATGCGCAATCGTACGCCCGAACAGAAAGGCGAAGTTGCCCGGCGCCTCTTGCAGGAAATATGGCCGATTCTTCCGGCCAAAGATCCAATACGGCCGGTAATTGATGCCGTTTTCCCCTTGCGCGAGGCTCAAAAGGCCCACGAGAGACTCGAAAGCGGCCAGCACATCGGGAAAATCGTGCTGTCGGTCTAGGCTGCCAGCCTCCCGCAAGCCTTGCAAATTCATCCTGCCTGCGACACTATTTTTGTATGCCGTTGCCGCCCGATGAATTCTATCGCATAAAAAAACTCCCGCCCTATGTCTTCGCCGTCGTCAATGAGCTCAAGGCCAAGGCCCGGGCGGAGAATCTGGATATCGTCGACATGGGGATGGGCAATCCCGATGGCGCAACTGCCGAACCGATCGTCAATAAGCTGATCGAAGCGGCGCGCAATCCGCGCAATCACCGCTATTCGGTCTCGCGCGGCATCCCGCATCTCCGGCAGGCCATTGTCGAAAAATATCGAAAGCAATATGGCGTTGCGCTCGATCCAGATACCGAGGCAATCGTCACCATAGGCGCAAAGGACGCTCTCGCGCATTTATTATTCGCCATCATCGGCCCGGGCGATATCGTCGTTTCCCCAAATCCTGCCTACCCAATTCATCAGTATGGGGTCATCATGGCTGAAGGCGACGCCTGCATGCTGCCTATGCCCGATGCCGCAACATTTCTAGAACGACTGCGGGATTTCTGCCGCACTACAGCGCGGCCCATTAAAGCGGTTCTGATCTCCTTCCCCCATAACCCGACAACCACCTGTGTAGATCTCGAGTTCATGCAGAGCATCGTCGATCTTGCACGGCAGTATGGCTTCTACATCATTCACGATTTTGCCTATGCGGAACTCGGCTTTGACGGCTATCGCCCACCCAGCATTCTCCAGGTCCAAGGCGCATCAGAATATGCAGTTGAGATCTATTCCATGACGAAAAGCTACAACATGGCGGGCTGGAGAGTCGGCTTTTGCCTCGGCAACCGCAAGCTAATCGCCGCTCTGGCGCGAATCAAGAGCTATCTCGATTACGGCATCTTTCAACCCATCCAAATTGCCTCCATCATCGCCTTAAACGAGTGTGTGGACGAGCCGGCCAGAATTTGCCGCGTCTATCAATCACGGCGCGACGCCCTGGTTGAGGGATTAAATCGAGCCGGATGGCACGTCACACCGCCCAAAGGAACCATGTTTCTCTGGGCGCCCATCCCGGAGCCCTTTCGTCACCTGGGCTCGCTAGAATTCGCCAAGCTGCTGCTGAAAGAAGCCTTCCTGGCCATCTCCCCCGGCATCGGATTCGGACCCATGGGAGAAGGGTTCGTGCGTTTCAGTCTCATCGAAAATCACCACCGCATTCGCCAAGCCACTCGCAACATTGCACATTTCTTCGAGCAGCAGAGGGCTGCGGCGAATCCCACGGCTGTCAGCGTATAATCAGGGCGAATGGCGGCACTTGCCGAAGCTCATTTGCCGGAACTTGTCGAGCTCTCGCAGGTTCCTGCCTCAGATCTCGATGCGCTGCTGCTCGAAGAGGCTGGCGCCTGGCAGAAGCAGTTTTCATGGGATTTCCGGCCGTCTGCCGAATTGCTGCACCGCTTTCTTGCCCATCGCTCACTTCTCGGATGCGCGCTCAAAGTTGAAAACGATGTAGTCGGCTACGCCTATCACGTTTGCGAAGGGCACAAGGGACTGATTGGGGGACTGTATATAAGATCCTGTCACGCCAGTTCTACAAACGAAGCGCTGCTGCTTGGCGGAGTCGTGCAATCGCTGATCGCAACGCCCGGCATCCGTCGCATCGAATCACAGCTCATGATGCTGCGCAACGCCTCCCCACAGCAAATCCCTTTCGACCGCTATCTCACACGCCACGACCGGTTTTTCATGGAGATTCGCCGCGAGGAGATCTTGCATTTACGGCCCAATCCCTCAAGCCTGAAGTGCATCTTGCAGCCTTGGAGTGAACGCTTTCAGGAAGATATCGTTCGCGTGGTGGCCGGATCTTACAAAGGCCACGTAGATTCCGAGATCAATGACCAATATCGAACCATCTCCGGAGCGCGCCACTTTCTTACCAACATCGTGCGGTTTCCGGGCTGCGGCAGGTTCGCTCCCGGCGCCTCTGCTGTAGCCATCGACCAGAATACGCGGCGTGTTTGCGGCGTATGCCTTGCCAGTCTGGTGGCCTCAAATTCCGGTCATGTGACGCAGCTCTGTGTTCTGCCAGCCGCTCGCGGGGCACATCTCGGATATGAACTGCTGCGCTGGACTCTCACCCGATTGGTCGAACTCGGTTGCACCTCCGTCAGCCTTACGGTTACATGTTCTAACCGCGATGCGATCCGGCTGTATGAATCTGTGGGATTCCGCAAGGTAGTCGCGTTCCCCGCACTGGTCTGGGAAGGTTTCTAGCACACCCTGCATCCCGTTATCAGGAAAGAATCGCGGTATGGCTGAGAGCAGCCTCAATGGCCGCAAACAGTGCAGCCGGCCTGATCGGTTTGGCCACATAGCCGTCCATCCCTGATTCCAGGCAGCGTTCTTCATCCCCCTTCATCGCATGCGCAGTCATAGCGATGATGGGAATGTGCTGTCCAGTATGCTTTTCTTTGGCGCGAATGGCGGCCGTGGCGTCAAAGCCATCCATGTCTGGCATCTGAACGTCCATGAGCACCAGGTCGAATGAATTTTGATCGAGTAAATCAAGCACCTCTCGGCCATTGCCGGCAACCACCACTGTATGGCCCCGTTTCTCCAGCAGTTTTCGCGCCAGACATTGATTCACCAGATTGTCCTCTGCAAGCAAAATGCGAAGAGGTGAAAGATTGGTGGCAGCCTCCAGCGAAGGCGATTGCCGGCGCGGAGCTTGCGCCAGCAGGACTGGTTCAGGAGCAACGTGAATGGCCCGCAGAATGGCTCGTTTGAGCTCCGCCTGGCGAACCGGCTTGATGAGATAAACAGCAACTCCTTCATCCTCACATCTCGCCACATCTCTCTTTTGCCCTGACGAGGTCAGCATCATGATGACCATCGATTGCGCCAGTTGAGGCCGCTGCCTCACTTGCTGAATCAGCTCAAAACCATCCATCCCGGGCATATGGGCGTCTGTCAGCAGCAAACGAAACGGATCCCCGGTCTTCTCTGCCCGTTCGATCTCCTGAAGAGCGCTAGCCCCATCTCCCGCAGAGCACACCCGCATACCCCATCGCGACATGGTTTCCGCCAAGATGCGCCGGTTTGTTGCATTATCATCCACGACCAGAACGTGAAGATCGCGTAAATACTCGACGGGCATTGCGGCGTAATTCGGGCCGGCCAATGCCGGTTTGACCTCTACCGTGAAGTGAAAGCAACTACCCTGACCCGGCTCGCTCTCCACCCAAATCTCGCCTCCCATCATTTTGATCAGACGAGAGGAAATGGTCAGGCCAAGGCCAGTGCCGCCATACTGCCGCGTAGTAGACGAATCACCTTGAACAAACGCGTCAAAGATCAGCTTCTGCTTCTCTAAGGGAATACCGATTCCGGTGTCGGCGACTAGAAAATGCAATTTAATGCGATCGGCATACTCGGCTTGTTTCGTCACCCGCACACAAATCTCTCCTTGAGGCGTGAACTTGAGCGCGTTGCCGATCAAATTCGTGATCACTTGCCTGAGCCGGAACATATCGGCACAAACCTTCGGCGGAACCGCCGGGTCCACCTCGCAGGCAAGCTCAATCCCTTTTTCTGAAGCGAGCAGCGCAAAGACTCGAATCGCCTCCTCTAAACATTCGTTCAAATCGAAATCTACGGGGTCCAATTCCAGCCTGCCGGCTTCTATCTTGGAGAAGTCCAGGATGTCGTTAATCACCCGCAGCAGCGCCTCTGCCGAGCTGTGCGCCATCTTGAGATAGTCGGCCTGCTCCGGCGAAGGCTGGGCATCGAGCGCCAGTTCAATCATCCCGATAATGCCGTTCATCGGCGTGCGAATCTCGTGACTCATATTGGCCAGAAACTCGCTCTTGGCGCGGTTCGCTGCTTCTGCCGCCTCCTTCAATGTAGCGGTCTCCTCCAGTTGTTTTTGAATCAGCCTACTTTGCTGCTTGACTCGCCGCCGCTGCGCCTCTCCCCAAATCAGCGCTCCCAAAGTGATGGCGAGTACAATCCCCAACACACGAAGTGTATGCGAGGGGTTCCACCAGGAAGCAGCCTGCACCACCCTCACGTCTTCGGGAGACCGCAACAGGATGCGAAACGATTTCGAGTGCACAATCCCTTCCCGAGTGGCCGCTTCCGCTGTGTCCACCTCCACCGAGCAAATACCGGTAAGCCGCAGCTTGCTCCCGATTCTCCAGTTTGAAGTGTGAGCATCGTCCGGCCAGCTAGAAAATACGGCGGAAAAAAGCCGGTGATTCGAAGACAGCAGCAGAGCCGGATTAGGCGCAGCGGGATCCTCGCCGATCAGGTGCCCTTCGACCTGCACAAGCTCGGAATCGCGACTCCCCTCTAGCGCCTGCTGGAGCGTAACGCGTTCCGGCGCTACCGGCGCAGTGTTGCCAGTCCCGCGATACATGGCATAGTGCAAAGTAGGTCGGTAGTTACCAATCGAAGGAAAACCGACAACATCGACCAGCTCACCCAGCCTGAGAGGTGCTGATGGCCCAACCTCTGCGCATAGTCCCTGTCCTCCATCCTGAATACAAAGCCTGTGACCCGGCCACTGCAAGGTAACGCGCCCGCGGATATGCACCCGGTGCTCAAACTCACCCGATGGACTGAACTGAAGCAGGCGGTTAATCGGACGCACGGGCAGCGCAAAGGGATCCGGCGGCGCAGGCTCCTCAATCTTTACTTGCGCCAGATTGGGAAAGAACAGACGCGCACCCACAACCTGCCGCTCATGATTAAAAAGTTCAGCAGCAGAAGCATGGAGCAAGATCTTCGCATCCACCAGGCGGGAATAATCAGCGCCTGGCTCTTCCACCGTGGTAGCGCGCACCAAACCATCGCTCAAGCCCAGATCCAAAGCCACATTCTTGCCCCTCTTCTGAACTGCCTGAACCACGCCTTCCACCTCCACCCACTGGCCATCTTCGACGCCGGTTAGCAATCTCGTCAGACCCACGCGGGGTGCCTTCACCGGTAAATGGGATTGCCCCAGGATTTGTATTTGCGTGCTGGATACGATCGGCGCAAAATCTCCCGGACCACTTACGCCTGTAATGTCAAGCAAACTACCTGCCTGGATGGGAAGTATGGGCCCAGCCGGCACAGCGACAAAGACACAGCCGCTAGAATCGCATACAAATAATGCCCCGTGCCGCTTGTCAATATAGGGATCATAGTAAGTCGCAACCGCACGCAGGTGGACCGGATAACGGCGAGCCGCTTCCGCTGTGCTGAGGCTGTGAACCACGCGAGCCGTTTTGAGTAAGGGTAACCCGAAAGCCGCAGACGCCCAAAGCAGCCCTGCGACAAAAACGACACGGAATGGTCGGCTCGGTTGCATCACACCGCCCCTGCGAGATCTTCGACTACAAAAGAAATATCGGCTTAGAACCGGGGAATAATAGGGAGACTTCTATCGGCCTGATGACCCGTTCTGTTCATCGAGATCGCCCATAGCGTGGTACCAGACTATAGGCTCGGCCTTGTCTCCACCGGCGTAGGCACACCTTGTCCGAGGGTAATTGCCTGAGTCCGTTTCCGGCTATAGGCAAAGTAAATCCCGAGACCGATAACCAGCCAGACCCCAAACCGGATCCAGGTTTCGAGCGGAAGACCCAGCATCAAGCCCAGGCAACAGACAATCGAGAGCAGCGGTGTGAACGGAGAGAAGGGAACGCGAAAACCCCGCGCCCGATCCGGCTGTGTATGCCGCAAGATGATCACTCCCGCCGACACAATAATAAATGCAAACAGAGTACCGATATTAGACAAATCTGCCAGCGTTCCAATATCCCAGATGCCCGCCGGAACACCCACCGCTAAACCCGCAAGCCACGTACTCACATGCGGCGTCCGGTATTTCTTGTGCACTCTTGAAAACACATCCGGTAGCAACCGGTCGCGCGACATCGCAAACCAGATGCGTGCCTGGCCATATTGGTACACAAGCAAAGAACTAAGCATCCCCAGCAGGGCGCCCACTGTTACCGTGAAGCGCAGCTTGTTCATCCCAATGGCAGCCAGCGCCGTGGCTACGGGCGAAGCATTATCCAGCGTTTTCCAATTGACGATCGCTGTCAAAACGAAGGCTACCGATGTATACAGCAGCGTACACACAATCAACGTGCCGATAATGCCGATCGGCATATTGCGCTGCGGGTTGCGGCACTCCTCGGCTGCCGTTGAGACGGAATCGAAGCCGATAAACGTAAAAAACACGATCGCCGCGCCACTGACTACACCAGCAAAACCATTAGGGAAATAGGGATGTAAATTGGAGGCCTGTATCGCGTGGGCAGAGCCAAACACGAACAGCAGAATAGCAGCAATCTTAATGCCAACCATAACGTTATTGGCGCCCGCACTTTCCTTCACTCCCCGAACCAAAATCCAGCTTAGGAGCATCACAATCAGCAGCGCGGGAACATTAAAATAGCTGCCCGTAAGACGGCCTTCTATGATGGCGGGCTCAGAGAGATAGCGGGGTAAGTGCGCCTTAAATAAATAGTCACACATCACATTAAAGTAAGCCGAAAACCCTACGGCAACCGACATATTCGACACAGCATATTCAAGAATCAGGTCCCAGCCAATGATCCAGGCGAAAATTTCCCCCAGCGCAGTATAGGCATATGTGTATACGCTGCCTGCAATCGGAATCATCGATGCAAGCTCGGCATAACAAAGCGCCGCAAAGCCGCAGGTAATAGCGACCAAGAGAAACGAAAGCGTCAAACCAGGCCCAGCCCCAGGCCTGCCGACAACCGAAGCGGCGTTTCCGCCATGCAGCAGGAGATCGAGCAAGGGCGCATTCAGAACTGAGGGAATGCTGAAGTGCTGCCCCGCCGCAGCCGTTCCAGTCACAGTAAAAATACCGCCGCCGATCACCGCGCCGATTCCAAACGCAATCAGGCTCCAAGGGCCCAAGGAACGCTTCAGCCGCTTACCTTCAACCTGCGTCTCGCTGATCAGCTCATCGATGCTTTTCGTTCTTAGCAGTTGGCTCATGCGCCTAATCGGCCAGTATAGCCGGAACTTGTTGATCTCTAAGCTTATCCACCAGTGTCACATAGCCTTTCCACTTATCGTCTACCGAGTATGCGCTTTCGCGTGGGCTTTCTCACATCGCTGATCCTGTTTGCAGGACTTTCCGCTTTCGCTCAATACAACGCCAGCTTGCAAGGCACCATTCAGGACCCGTCTGGGGGCCTGATTCCTCATGCCAGCGTGACATTGGAGAACAACGGCACGCACGCTAAGTTCACCACGTCCTCAAATGATCAGGGCTTCTACCGCTTCGACCATCTCCCCGCCGGAGTTTACACTCTCACGGTTAAGGCAACCGGCTTTCAAACTGCAAGTATTACGGATCTTTCTGTTGCAGCCGACCTGCCTCAGTCGAAGCCCGTAACCTTACAGCCCGGTAACGTACAAACTACAGTTACCGTAACTGCCGCGACCACACCTGTCTTGCAAACCGCGGATGCCAGCGTAAGTGCAACGATTAGCAGCCAGGCAGTGATGGATTTGCCAACCTTCGGGCGCGATCCCTATGAACTCATTCGTACCGCTCCCGGCATGGATAGTACAGGCGGCCGAAGTGGCAACGGTAATGCCGTGCCCCTTGGTAATACTACGGGGCCAGGCCAATCCAATGTCGGTATCTTTCAAACGGAAAACCAGTTACAGGTAAGTTCTGCCGGCCAGCGTGTAGAGCAAAATGTCTTCTATATTGATGGCGTTAACGTCAACAGTTTAGGTTGGGGCGGCGCCGCCGTCGTTACTCCCAATACTGAGTCCGTTCAGGATATGACGGTGATCACCGCCGATTATGATGCGGCTGACGGCCGCGGCAGCGGCGCACATATTAAGACAACAACTAAAGCAGGAACAAACAATCTGCATGGAAGCGCGGTGTTTCTCTATCAAGATCCGAATTTCAACGCCTACAATAAATGGGGTGGTCCAAGCGGTGCACTTCCTACCCGAGTGCAAAATAACTACCGCCAGTATGCAGGCAGCCTCGGCGGCCCAATTATCAAAGACAAATTCTTCTATTTTCTTTCTTATGAAGGTCTGCACAACAAAAGCGTCACCTACGGCACCGGTTGGGTGACAACGCCCCAATACCGGCAACTGATCCTGGCCGCTCGCCCGAACTCAATTCTTGCCAAAATTTTCAATTCCGTAAACGCAAATCCACGGATCAACGCCGTTCTCACAGGTCCCTCTGCAGGTTGCTCGATTTTTGGTGCAAATGCCGCGCTCTTGTGCCGGCAGGTCCCCGGAGGATTAGACGTCGGCTCTCCAGGCCCTGGTGTCGGCGGCACTCGCTACTATCCCAACCCCAATGCCGCCTCTGCATATCTACCCGGAGCGATCGGCGGAGGTTTCGACGGAATTCCTGATCTCGAATTCGTGCAATATTATCTCCCGAATGAGCAAATTGGGAATCAGTATAATGGGCGATTTGACTTCAACCTAACTGCAAAGGATTTACTATTCGTCTCCACTTATATTACGCATCTCAATCAAGTCGGAGCTTATGCCGCTTCTGCCGGCGCACCCGACGCGGACGTGCCCTTTAAACCTACCAACACTGCTATTACCGCCGCTTACATCCGTAACTGGAACGCAACCACAATTAACGAGCTACGAGGCAATTTCACGCGTTTTGCCGACAATCAACTCAATGATTCAGCCGGCGCAAACTGGGGTATTCCCTATATCCAACTTGAGGGTTATCCCTTCGGTCCGATTGGCGTGGCCGGACTCCCCTGGGGGACCACAACGCCGGCGATTCTGGCGCAGAATACCTATGAAGTACGCGACACTCTGTCCAAGGTTTGGAACAATCATACGGTCCGCTTCGGGGGAGAATTTCGGTGGGAACAAGACAACAACAATCTTCTCGGGGGAGTCCGGCCCCTCTATTCGTTCTCCGGACTTTGGAATCTCGCCAACGACGCCCCTATCTTTGAGGAAATCTATGCGAATGCCAATACCGGCGGGCCCGCGAATGCGGCACGCTACTTTCGCGACCATATCGCCGCTCTTTTTGCCCAAGACGATTGGCACGTCAGTCCAAGCTTAACTTTGAACCTGGGTCTGCGCTGGGAGTACTTTTCACCTTTAACCGAAAAGCAGGGGGTTCTCGACAATATCTTTCTCGCTGCAACTGGCCCCTTCCCCTTAGTCAACGCTCAAGTTCGACACGTCAATCAACTTTGGAATCCAAACTGGAAGGATTTTCAACCCAGGATCGGGTTCGCTTATGCTCCTGCCGCCGCCCATCAAAGATTCGTCCTTCGTGGTGGCTTCGGCATCCTTTACAATCGCCAGAACGACAATATCTTTGCTAACAGCCGCGAAGACAATCCCAACTATTACAACTTCAGCCTATGTTGCGGTACGGCCGGTAGCGCTTTTAATGGCTTCGGTTCGCCCTTTGCCGGAGGCGAGATTCAGTACAACTTAGGCAGCAGCAGGCTGCCCTATAGCTATCCTGCCAATCCGTTCCTTGCAACCGGGGTCAATCCCGTCTCAGGCACTCCGAACGGTATCGGCGGAACAGCGCCGCCCGCCGTAGAAATCTACGGAGCTTGGCCTCATACCCCAGATGCTTACACACTGCTTTACTCGCTTGAAACACAAACCAATCTTGCAAAAAATATTGTGCTTACGCTCGGCTATCAAGGCGCTTTGAGCCGGCACCTGATCCGGCTCTTGAACCAGAACTTCCTATATCCTCAAAATGTAGGCAATCTCTCCAGTTACTTTTACGCCGTTTACATGCCTACGCCCGATGTAAACGCCTCTTACAACGGTGGATATGCTCGCATCTCTAAGCAGTTTTCTATGGGATTTCAGCTAGATGCCACTTACACCTGGAGTAAGTGCATTGATATGCTTTCTTCGGAAGGACCGGGGGCGATTACCAATCAAACCGATCCCGTTCATGCACAAACTGATGAATA
>Ga0209061_1002640_pt1 | contig 21806 bp, 20 predicted proteins | sample Coa_R1_10_FD_187157 | JGI IMG/M metagenome (GOLD analysis project Ga0209061, IMG submission 187157) | Surface soil microbial communities from Centralia Pennsylvania, which are recovering from an underground coalmine fire - Coalmine... | ecosystem: Environmental > Terrestrial > Soil >...
CCTACGCGTTACGCGACCGTTCGCCGCTAGAGACACCCCTTGCAGGGTGCCTCCCGCTCGACTTGCATTTCTTAGGCACGCCGCTAGCGTTCGTCCTGAGCCAGGATCAAACTCTCCGTTGAAAACCTTATGTCAAGCCGATTCTTTGTTTGGGCTTCCCTACGGTCGCCTTCAACAAAGCCGGCTTCGACTTCGAGATGTTTTGCAAAAACCTGGCTGTTTTTATAAGGCGCAAGGTCATTCCCTTCCCCTTGACGGGGAAGTATCATGACGTTGCTCCGTCACACGCGACTCGATTCTTAAGGAACTGTGCTTCCCGGCGTTTCCCTTTGGAAGCGTCGGGCCTGACAATCTGAAGTTTGCCCACATCGCTGCAGGCTCCCTCCAGACGCCCGCATAATATACACCAGCTCTTGCGTGTTTGTCAAGGGAATGTGGAAAGAATTTTTGTCCCACCGTTCCTATATATCCTTGCCCCGTCTGTACCCGACCGCATCCGCGAAAACTTAGCCTTCATAGGGTAGCGCTGGCTTTTCCTCTCTCAAGTTGGGGTGGGGGCTTGTCGGAGGCCGGCCTTGAAGATCCGGTGATACGCCTGTCATTTCGAGCCGAAGGCGAGAAATCTTGAGTTTCCATTCCCACCCGTTCTGAGGACGAGTGCGTGTGCTTTGAGGGGTAAGGAGTGGGGCTGACAATCTCACGGTTCTAGAGGCAGTTAGCAGAGCAAGCTTATCTTGCTCGCCCCCTATCCCTTCCTTTCGTCTTGCAGACAGCAATGCAGCGGCCAGAGAGATAGGGGCTGGTGAGACTGACAATTGCTTCGGTTCTAGAGGCAGTTAACCAAGCAAGCCGACTTTGCTCGCCCCTATCCCTTCCTTTCGTCTTGCAGACAGCAATGCAGCGGCCAGAGAGATGGGCTTTGAAGGAAACGATTCTGGCCGCTGAGTTGCCCACCGCGAGGTGCCCCTCTCCCAAAGTGGGGGAGGGGCGGGGGGCTTGAAGAGCCAGCGATACGCCTGTCATTTCGAGCCGAAGGTGAGATAAACAACTGTCATTTCGAGCCGAAGGCGAGAAATCTTGAATTTCCATTCTCTCCAGTTCTGAGGGGTACAGGGTGGGACTACAGAGACTGTCAATCTTGCGGTTCTAGAGAAAGTCAGCAAAGCAAGTCTACTTTACTCGCCCCCTATCCCGGCCTTTCCCCCTATCAGGGAGAAAGGGGGCAGTTATGGTTAGTTTCCGAAGGGAAGATTATCACAGAAAACTGCCAATGAACTTACTGGTCTCCCCTCTCCCAAATTGGGGGAGGGGGAGGGCGCCCTGCCCCAGAAAATCTTGCGATTTTCTGGGGACCCCAGTGCCGGCCTTGAGGGGAGTGGGGGTGGGAGCTGGTAAGCCAGCCTGCCTCGTTCGCCCGCTACTTTTTGGCATATAGCGATAAGCCCACGTCTAGTGACTTGAGTTGACCTCTACGATAGGCCCTGATGGGCTTGGAGTGGAGAGCTTTTTCTCGATCTGGAGGAGGTTTCCAGAGACCTGTTTGGCGTTGGCGTTGGTGATATGGATCGCCCAGCGTACGGCACCGATCAGTACAAAGAGCAGGGCCATCAACAACAAAACGCGCACGATAACACTCTGTCTATGGGCAGGCTCTTCCCACTCTAAACCGACGTCCCTCTGTTCCTCATCTTCCATGGTCAAACCCTCCTGCCTCTTCACCTTCCGGCGAGGCCGTCTATAGCACTCCCTTTGTCGAGGGCACCCCTTTCACCCGCGGGTCTATGCTGCAAGCTTGGGCAAGCGCTCGCCCAAACGCCTTAAAGGTCGCCTCAATGATGTGGTGGGTGTTACTTCCCGCCATTTGACGAAGATGGATTGTCCAGCCCGCATGCAGGGCCACCGCGCGGAAGAACTCCGGCACCATCTCGGTGGTAAAGTCGCCCAAACGCGGTGTGGTGAGCTGAAGGTCCCAACTTAGGTGGCCTCTTCCACTGATGTCAATGGCGCATAGCACAAGCGCCTCGTCCATCGGCACAATGGCGTGTCCCATGCGCACCAGGCCGCTGCGGTCGCCCAAAGCCTGAGCCAATGCCTGCCCCAGCACGATGCCGGTATCCTCTACCGTATGGTGGTCATCAATATGCAGGTCGCCGTGGGCTTGCACGGTAAGGTTCATCAGGCTATGCCGAGCGATATGGGCCAGCATGTGGTCGAAAAAGCCCACGCCCGTAGTGCCCTCGAAGCGCCCTTCGGCATCGAGAGCGATCTCAATATGTATATCGGTTTCTGCGGTTTTACGATGTAGGGTGGCCTTACGGGGTGCGCTCATGGGGTCTGCTCCTGTCGCGCTTCAGCGGCCCGCGCATGGGTTTCAAACCCCTCGGCGCGTGCCAGCAGAGCGAGGGAGGGAATAAGAGGGTTCAATGTTTCCGGCGTCGCGTAGATCACACTGGTTCGCTTGAGAAAGGTCTCTACATGCAGAGGAGAGGCATAGCGTGCCGTGCCACTGGTGGGCAGCGTATGGCTGGGGCCGGCCATATAATCCCCAAGCGTCTGGGGCGTGTAGTCCCCCAAAAGCACCGCCCCTGCGTTTTTCACCGCGCCGAGCAGCGCCAAAGGCTCGCGCACCATGAGCGCGAGATGCTCTGGGGCGCAAGCGTTAGCCAGCGCGAGGGCCTGCTCCATCGTTTCGGTAACAAGCAGAAGACTGTTATGCTCCAACGCCTGCCGCAGAATGGGGCTACGCGGAAGCTGTTCCAACTGCCGCTCTATCTCGGAAGCCACGGCAGCCACCAGCGAAGCGGAGGGAGTGATGAGATAGCCGGCACAGGCCGGATCGTGCTCTAACTGGGTGAGGATATCGAGCGCGACAAAAAGAGGATAAGCCCCCTCATCGGCCACAATGCACACCTCACTAGGGCCGGCCAACATATCTATATCTACCACTCCCCAGAGCAGCTTTTTGGCGGTGTTTACCCATACATTCCCCGGCCCCACGATCTTATCCACCGCGGGCACCGTTTGAGTGCCATAGGCCATCGCGGCCACCGCCTGCGCTCCCCCCACGGCAAAAACCCTATCCACCCGCGCCAAAGCGGCAGCCGCGAGGACGAGGGGCGCGATGCGGCCCTCTTTCTGAGCCGGTGAGCAGAGAACCAGCTCCTTTACACCGGCGACCCGTGCGGGTAAGGCGGTCATCAGAACGGTGGACGGATAGGCGGCCGTTCCTCCAGGAACATAGATACCAACCCGCTCCAACGGCCGTATCAGTTGGCCGGTCACCCAGCCGAGTCGGGCATCCATCCAGCTTGTGCGTTTCTGGTGCTCGTGAAAGGCTGCGATATGGCTTGCCGCCTGCTCCAGAGCCGCCCGGAGCGCTGGGGGCAGCGCCTCAAGCGCCTGTTGCAGCGCCTCCGGCGGCACTTCGAGCGAGGCCAATTGAGGGGAATCGAACCGACGCCCTAGCTCTAAAAGCGCCGCATCGCCTTCCGTGCGCACCCGTTCTATTATTTCGCGCACCCCCCGCTCGACCTCCGGATTGTGCTGCAGGGTGGTACGTCGTACGGCGGCACAGGCCTGTTCAAAACCGATCTCGGCTACGTTTACAATGCGCACAATAGGTTCTAGCTTCCTTCCCATGCGAATAACAAAGTATACCTGCCTTAAAAAGCTGAAGAGAAGTTCTCATCCTTCCCAAGGGGAGTGAGACTGCCGATCTCACGGTTCTAGAGGCAGTTAACAAAGCAAGTTAGCTTTGCTCGCCCCCTATCCCTTCCTTTCGTCTTGCAGACAGCAACGCAGCGGCCAGAGAGATGGGCTTTGAAGGAAACGATTCTGGCCGCTGAGTTGTCCACCGCGAGGTGCCCCTCTCCCTGATAGGGGGAGGGGCGGGGTGGGGAGGCTTGAAGAGCCAGTGCTACGACTGTCATTTCGAGCCGAAGGCGAGAAATCTTGAATTTCAATCCCTACCGGTTCGGAGGGGAATGGGTGGGGCTGATGAGACTGCCGGCTTTACAGTTCTAGAGGCAGTTAACCAAGCAAGTTAGCTTTGCTCGCCCCCTATCCCGTCCTTTCCCCCTATTAGGGAGAAAGGGGGCGGTTGTGTTGAGTTTCCGAAGGGAAGATTATCACAGAAAACTGCCAATGAACTTATTGGTCTCCCCTCTCCCAAATTGGGGGAGGGGCGGGGGGGTGGGGGCTGTTGGGCCAACCCTTGAGCGCAGCACCGTCGGCCTTAAGGGGTGGTGGGGTGTAGGCTATAATAGTGCAGTGTACTCGGATAGTGAATGACACCACTGAGTTCCGTCACCGGGCAACCAACAGGCACCCTAGAACCCATTGAAAGCGTATCGTTTCCAAAAGGCTAAGCTATAAGGCGCAGAAAGCTATGAAAGATAGCGAGATCATCTTTATTGTGGTGGAGTCGCCGGAAGGCGGCTACGAAGCCCATGCGTTAGGACATGCCATCTTCACCGAGGCCGATGACCTTGCAAGCCTGCGTGAGCAGGTGCGCGATGCCGTTCGCTGCCATTTCGATGAGGAAGAACGACCCACGATTATTCATCTCCACATGATCCGTGACGAAGTTATTGCTGTATGAAGCTTCCGAGAGATGTGGGTGGTGAGGAGCTATGCAACTGTTTGGCTCGTTACGGCTATCGCACCGTCCGTCAGACAGGCAGCCACATACGCCTTGTTTCTACCTTCAAGGGAACCGAGCATCAGATCACCATACCGGCCCATCGGCCCCTTCGGGTGGGAACGCTCAGTAGCATTCTTAGAGAAGTCGCCGACTACTTGGAGATCGAGCAGGGTGTTCTTATGGAGGAGCTTTTCGGGAAACGTGAGACCTGCACACCCCAAACACACGATAACGACAACCTCTCGGGTCTAGAGGCAATTGGCAAAGCAAGCCTGTCTTGTTCGCCCCCTATCCTGTCCTTTCCGCCCTGCAGACAGCAACGCAGCGGTCTTAGCAGACGGCACAGCAGCGGCCTGAGAGATGGGGATTAAGGGGGTGAATCAGGCCGCTGAGGCGGAGGGCGTGGGCCTTGAGGGGCGGGGGGGTGGGGGCTTGAAGAGCTAGTGCTACGCCTGTCATTTCGAGTCGAAGGTGAGATCAACAACTGTCATTTCGAGCCGAAGGCGAGAAATCTTGAATTTCCATTCCCACCAACTCTGAGGGGTGGGGCAGGTGAAACTACCGGCTTTACAGTTCTAGAGGCAGTTAACCAAGCAAGTTAGCTTTGCTCGCCCCCTATCCCTTCCTTTCCCCCGATTCGGGAGGTGCTAGCGCACGGCGCAGCAGCGGCCAGAGAAATAGGCGGGTAAGGCAATCTTCCTGGCCGCTGAGGGGAAGGGCGTCGGCCTTGAGTTGCCCACCGCGAGGTGCCCCTCTCCCAAATTGGGGGAGGGGAAGGGCGTCGGCCTTGAGGGGCGGGGGGGTGGGGGCTGCAAAATGCCGACGTCAAAGCCCCCCTCTCATCCCCTCGCACGCGGGGGGGGGGAAGCTGGTCATCTCTCCCCATGTAGGGAGAGAGGCGGAGAGTGGAGGCGTTGAGAGATGGGTATAAAAACTTGATGGATACGAAAAAGGGGTAAAAAACGTCTATTAAAGTAGGGTATTGTGTAGATAGGAAAATGCGCCCTCTTAGGCGAAAGGTTGCACAAAATGAGCGATTCGGATGATAGAGGCCTTTTTTGGTCTAAAGAAAGCCGCCTTCCTCTCAAGGCCAACGGTGCAGTGCTCAGAAAATCTCGCGATTTTCTGACGAAGGGAGCCTTTCCCCTCCTCGGCCTTGTGGCTTTTGTTGTGAGCTTGCTGTGGGTTCGCCCAGGCTATGCCCAAACATCCACCACGGCAACCAAGCCCAGCCCAACGTCCGAGAACGGCCCCATCACCTATACCCCCGATACCGATCCGGAGGTGAAACTGGGTAAAGAGGCCGCACAGCAGGACATGAAGCAGCTCAAGCTCATAACCTCCGGCCCAGAGTACGAGCGCCTCCAGAAAATAGGCCAAGAGCTGGCCAACGTCGCCGATCGCTACCCCATTCCGGCGCTCTGGGGCTACCCTAACTTCAAACCCTTTAAGTTCTCCTTCTATCTGGTAGATAATAAGGATGTGAACGCCTACTCCTACCCCGGCGGCTTTGTTTTTGTGGATAAAGGCCTTATGGATTTCGTTCACTCCGATGACGAGTTGGCCGCCGTGCTCGCCCACGAAATGGGGCACGTTATGCACCATCACATTCTTAAACTGCTGCACGAGCAGGGCAAGCTTCAAAACATCCTCACCCCGTTGCAGTTGGCTGCCATCGGAATGATCATCGCCGGACATTTCGCCGACAACAGCACCGCCGGGGCCGGCTTTTTCCTGGCCAACGGCTCGCAGCTCTACCAAGTCGCACGTATGAACGGCTATTCGGTGCACGCCGAAGAGGATGCCGACCACTACTCCATTCTGCTTCTTACCCACACGCACTTTGACCCCGCCGCCATGTACACCTTTATGAGCCGCCTGGCCAACACGGAAACCCCGCAGGAGTTAGGCATTCTGCGCGATCACCCTCCTACCCCGCAACGTGTGGAGGCCGCCAAAAACCTGCTAGAAAGCCTTCACATTCCGCTTAGCATCACCACAGCCGACCCGGCTTGGCGCGCCAATGTTACCGACATCAAGAAGGGCAGCGACGATCTGGCGCAAATTAGTGTGAAGGGCATCGTGGTCTGCAGTGTTGTTGGCCTCAACGGAGAATCGGCACACGACCGCGCCGTCGCCCTCGCCACCAAGCTCGATCAGCTTCTGGATAGCGGCCTACAAGCTTATGAAATTCACTACGCCCCAAACGGTGAGGGCATTATGTTGCGCAACACGCTCTTTCTGACCCAGGCCGATGCACAAGCGCAAGGGACTTCCCTAGAGCAACTGAAGCAGTCGCTCGGAAACGCGATCATCCAGATCCTCCAGATGCGGCAGATCGAGTTCTCTAATTAAAGGCTTAATCGCGTGCAACGGCAAGCGCCCATACGCGCGTCGCTCCGGCCTGCTTCAACAGTTTGGCGATCTCGCCTAAAGTCGCCCCGGTCGTTATAACATCATCCACTAAGGCCACAGAAAGTCCCCGAAATCGCTCCGGCTCGGTCACCTCAAAAGCGCCCACCACGTTCTCCCGTCGGGCCGCCGCCCCCAATCGGGTTTGAGGGCTTGCAAACTTTACGCGCCTCAAACCACCGGTCTCCAGTCGCCAACCTTTTTCTTTCGCAAGATAGTAGGCGATCCGCTCCGATTGGTTGTACCCTCGTTGGCGCAAGCGCTTGGGATGAAGCGGAACCGGCACCACAATATCAAAGGTGAAACCGCCGGCCTGCGGGGCGTCTTCGGGGATCGCCTCGGGATCGAAGGAACTGCCCAAAAGATGGGCTAAGGGGGCAGCCAATGAGGTGCGTCCTCCGTACTTCAACCGATGGATCGCCTCCCGAAGGCTTCCGCTATAACGTCCGAACGCATACGACCATTCCCATGCCGGCCCTTGACCGGCAGCACATCGTAGACACCAGCTTGAGGCCCTTAGTGTGGGCGCCCCACAACGAACGCAAAACGGAGGCGGCAGGGGTTCAAACGAGGCGATGCAGGTGGCGCATAGCGCTCCATCGGGCAACAACTCGCCACATAGCAGACACTTTGGGGGATAGACAAGGTCAAGCAGACCGTGGACGCAAAGTGTGGCAAACGCCTTAACGTCCACTTTCATGGCGCGGCAGGGGTTCCAACAGCACAAAAACCATCTCGACGCAGTTGGGAACATGGTGCAGGGGAATGAGCTGCAACCGCTGCGCCATGAACTTCTCGGCCACCCGCACCGGCCCCTCGATACAGTGGGGCGCTTTAAACCGCGCCAACGTGGGGGCACCGGCCTGAAACAGTCCTTCCATCTCAAGGCGCTGCAAAACCTGTTGGTGCAACACGTCGGTACAGGTGCATTCCAGCACCTTTTGCGGGGCCAGACCGGTTATTACGGCCAAGGCACGGTTCCAGCGCACGATCTTTCCCGATCTATCGAAGGCAAAGCAGGGCTGTGATAGACGTTCCACCAGTTGATCGAGCGTTTCTCGAGCGCTTTCGGCCATACGCCGCGCGTGTGCCGCATCGGCCCGCAACACGGCTTCCAGAGCTTCCTTTTTGGATGCACGTTTAGGCAGATGCTCTCCGTTAGCAACCACCACGGCCACAGGGGCAACGTCGCCGGCTGTTTTTTGGCTTGCAGGCGGGGTTTGGTTGTGCTCTGAGGTTTTCAAACTTCGCTTCTCCGAACGGGCAAACTGGGCTTTCACTGTTAGTTTTTGGTAAATGCAGCTACTTTCCTCAGGCCTAATTCCTGCCAAGGCCCCCACCAAGCCCCCCGCCGAGGCCTCCCCCATTGGCGCCCTGCAGACTGTGGATGAGGGAAGGCAAGCTGGAGAGCATGGAGGTAAGCGACTGAAGCCCCACAAAAAGCAGCAGGAGATGAAATACCATGGCAACACAGCTCCAAAGGACGCAGAACTTGCCGATCTGCTGGCGCTGGCGGTTGTCGCTCATCATCATGAACGCCCATCCGATGGGCAACCCCACATAGGGCAGCGTAATGGCCAGCCACAGCGCCGCCCGCTTGGCCATGCCTTCATCACCGGCTAAAGCGGTTGGAGGCACGTAGGCACGCCCGGCCTCCGCCGTGCCGGCGCGTGGGGGCGGGTTCCCCATAGTCGGAGCCACCCCTGAAAGCGGCGATTGGCACTTCCAACAAAAGGAAGCGGTATCGAAGTTGTTGGCGCCACAACGTGGGCACACAATACGTCCAGAGCTAGCTGCCATGATAGATTTCCTTTCGCCATTCCCTACCCGATCTCCTCCATAAAACGAAGACAAGGGAACCATCGCCTTTGAGGCGATTGCCCACGCCCTCGATGGGAGGGCAACCCTCTGCGAGGCTCGGAGCGTTCCGCAAGCAACCCCCCAACGTCCCTGCCCGTTCCAAAAACTCACAGCCCCGTCACAACCACGCGGGCAAGCCACCCCCGTTAGGGGGTGGTCCTTGACTCCACCTATAGTTTTGATACGGTTTAAAGGAGGTTTCTCGGCACAGGAGGTCGGCAGCTGCCGACAGGCCCTTCTCAGCGGGAAGCGCCGGCCTTCAGGCGTTCCACCCACGAGGCATGAATCTCTTCAAAGATGTCGGTGAGGCTTTTCGAGAGGTTCCATTCGGGATAGTGCGCTCGCATTTTGGAGAGGTTGCTGATGTAGCAGATATGATCGCCCTCACGATTTTTATCCACATACTCATACACCATCTTCTTGCCGGACACGGCCTCGGCCATCTGGAAGGCCTCAAGAATAGAGCAGCTATTCCCTCGGCCTCCGCCCAGGTTATAAACCTCTCCACACCGTGGATTGCGGATAAAGGCGTGAATGAAGCGGGCCACATCGTAGGAGTGGATGTTGTCGCGCACCTGTTTGCCCTTATAGCCGTAGATGGTGTATTTGCGCCCTTCCAAATTGCATTTAATGAGATAGCTCAAAAAACCGTGCAGCTCCACACCGGAGTGGTTTGGCCCAGTGAGGCAACCGCCGCGCAGGCAGCAGGTGCCCATGCCGAAGTAGCGGCCGTACTCCTGCACCATAATATCGGCGGCCACTTTCGAGGCGCCGAAAAGGGAGTGCTTGCTCTGGTCAATGCGCATCTGTTCGGTAATGCCATCGTAATCTTCGGGGCGAGCATAGTCCCAGCGAGTCTCCAGCTCCTTCAGGGGAAGTTCGTTGGGCGCGTCGCCGTAGACCTTGTTGGTAGACATATGCACGAAGGGCGCTTCGGGGCAGAAACGGCGGGCTGCCTCCAGCAAGTTCATTGTGCCTACGGCGTTGGTATCGAAATCCTCAAAGGGCATGCGGGCCGCCAAATCGTGCGAGGGTTGGGCGGCCGTATGCACAATGGCATCCGGCCGGAGGGTCTCCATTAACTCCAAAACCCCCTGCCTGTTACGGACATCCAGCTCATGATGGATGAAGTTAGGCAACTCTCTTTGTAGCCGCTGCTGGTTCCAGCGCGTATCGCCCTGGGGGCCGAAAAAGAGGGCACGCGCGTTGTTGTCGGCCCCGTGCACCTCCCAGCCCTCATGGGCAAAGTAGGTGCAGACCTCTGAACCGATCAATCCCGACGAACCCGTCACCAGAATCTTTTTCATCGTACCTCCCTCTATTTTTAGTGTAGCATATCCTCCCTCCATTCCTTCCCCCAGGCTCACTATCTGCAGGCCGCAAGGACGGGATAGGGGGGCGCGCAAGGGAGGCTTGCTTGGTTAACTGCCTTTAGAACCGCGAGATTGGCAGTCTCACCGACCCCACCCCCATCTCTCAGAACCGGTAAGGGTTGAAATTCAAGATTTCTCGCCTTCGGCTCGAAATGACAGGTGTCTTCGGATCGAAATGACAGGTGTTCATCTCGCCTCCGGATCGAAATGACAGTCTTATTGCCAGTTCTTCAAGCCCCCACCCCCCCGCCCCTCCCCCACTTTGGGAGAGGGGAGACCAGCAAGCTCATTGTCGGTTTTCTATATGATAATCTTCCCTTCGGAAACTCAACACAATCGCTCCCTTTCTCCCTGATAGGGGGAAAGGAAGGGATAGGGGGCGAGCAAGATAGGCTTGCTTGGTTAACTGCCTCTAGAACCGCGAGATCGGTAGTCTCACCGACCCCACCCCCATCTCTCAGAACCGGTAAGGGTTGAAATTCAAGATTTCTCGCCTTCGGCTCGAAATGACAGTTGTTCATCTCGGCTTCGGCACGGAATGACAGTTGTTGATCTCGCCTTCGACTCGAGATGACAGTCGTATCGCCGACTCTTCAAAGCCCCCACCCCCACTCCCCTCCCCCAATTTGGGAGAGGGGCACCTCGCGGTGGGCGCCTCAGCGGCCTGTGTCGTTTCCTTCATCGCCTATCTCGCTGGCCGCTGCATCGCCGTCTGCAAGACGAAAGGATGGGATAGGGGGCGAGCAAGGGAGGCTTGCTTGGTTAACTGCCTCTAGAACCGCGAGATTGGCAGTCTCACCAACCGAAGAGCCGAAGTGCGCGCTGAATGAGCCGAACCCTACGATCATCTCGCCGCCCTTGTGTGGCCGCCAGCCAACGGTGCACTCTCTTCTCGAAGGCGCTTCTTGGGTCGGCAAGCAGCCCCGGTGCTACCTCGCGCCCCATCGCACGCGCCTTTTCCTCCCAATCTACGTCCCACAGGTCTATTTTGCGGAATTTGCGCGTGCCGTGCTCCAGCAACATCGTCACGATCTCGGCATCCCACCAGTAGTAAGGCGCCTTCGATTCCTCTTGCAGCGCCTTCCAATCAATCCCTTGCCGTTCGTAGCCTTCCAGCCACTCCTTTTGTACCGGATGCATCTCTTTGGGGTCTCTGGCATCCATATGATGGTATTGACGATAGATGGTGATCGGGCGTTTTGAAGGGTAGGTTAAGCGCTCCCAGGCCTGATACCACCGCTGCTTGCTTTTCATCCGCTCCCAGTTGATATATTGAAAATGGAGGAGTTTGATCTCTTTCCATACAATGCGATGACACCCCTGAGGTTGTGGTAATCGGGTGCTATGGATCCGCTCTCCACTATGCTCGGCTCCATCGTCTACAAAGCCATACGGAATAGGATATGGAGGAATCCAGCACTGCTCAAATCCAGGGTAGATGTTCGCCCAATCCATAAAGATCGCCGTGCCTCCCGGTGCGCTCCATGCCTCCATCCACTCTGCACTTTGCGCCCAATTGGCCGTCAGGGCTTCATCCGCATCGAGGGCGAGCAGTAGCCGCCTCCCCGGAATTTTGCGAGCCTCGTTCAAAAGCAGACGTTGTCGCGCACCTTCATCATACTGTGGAGAGTTGTTATCTATGAGGGTAACCTTAGGGAAGCGTAGGGCGATTTCGCGAGAGCCATCATCCGAGCACTGATCGGCAAGCACAATATGATCGGCCCACAGGCTGGCGCTGGTCAAGAACCGCTCCAGAATCCACGCCTCATTTCGCACCGGCGTGAGGCAGATGATGGTCGGTTTGTGCGGATCGGCGGTCATGAGAGCAGATGTCCTCTTTTATAGTATTGCCCATGCTTAGGGGGCTGCCCGAAGGCGCGGGCACCGTTTTTACTGGGAATCGAGCACACCGCGCGCGGCACGGTCGAGGTCGGTGCGCACCATGTTCTCCACAAGTCCCTCGAAGCTCACCTCTCGATGCCAACCCAGCTTCGTCTCGGCCTTCTTTGGGCAGCCCAGCAGCATGTCTACCTCGGCGGGGCGGTACAGTTTGGGGTTCACCCGCACGATCTCCTTGCCGGTTTTTCGGTCTATGCCGCGCGTGTTTTCCGCCTCGCCCTCCCACACGATATCGAAGCCGGCGTAGCGCGCCGCTATCTCCACAAACTCACGAACGGTGCGCGTTTCGCCGGTCGCCAGCACATAGTCATCGGCCTGTGGCTGCTGCAGCATAAGGTACATGCCTCGAACGTAATCGCCGGCATATCCCCAGTCGCGTTTTGCATCCAGGTTGCCCAACTCCAACACATCCAGCTGCCCATGCCGAATGCGCGCCAGCGAGGCGGTGATCTTTCGGGTTACAAAGTCCTGTCCTCGCAAGGGCGATTCGTGGTTGAAGAGAATGCCGGAAGTGGCATGCATGCCGTAGGATTCTCGGTAGTTCACCGTTATCCAATGGGCATAGAGTTTCGCTACCCCATAAGGGCTTCGTGGGTGAAACGGCGTCTCCTCGGTCTGCGGCACTTCTCGAACCTTACCGAACATTTCGGAGGTAGAGGCCTGGTAGAAGTGCGCCTCCGGCCGCACCTGTCGCAAGGCCTCCAGCAGTCGGGCAGTGCCCAAAGCATCCACATCGCCGGTATAGATGGGTTGCTCGAACGAGGCCGTTACAAAGCTTTGGGCGGCTAGGTTGTAGACCTCGTCCGGCTTCACCTGCTCGATGCAGCGCAGGATGTTGGAATACTCCAGCAGCTCCAGCGACACCAGCTTCACGGCGTTGGCGATGCCCAGCTCGGCCAACCGCCATAAATTAATCGAGGCGCTGCGCCGATAGGCCCCGTAGACCTCGTAACCGTGGTCTAACAGCAGTTTCGCCAAGTAGGCTCCATCTTGACCGGTGATTCCTGTAATCAGTGCGCGTTTTGCCATTTCGTGTTCCTTCTTCTCGTTTTTCGATCCTCTCTCAGCTGTTGACGGTCTTCTTATCTGTAGGGGTTCGGAGAGAGCGGCCCGGCTAGGATGGATAGGTTCGGTCGAACCAGGCGATCGTCTCTTGCAACCCCCGTTCTAGTGTGTACCATGGAGTATAGCCAAGGCGACACAAGCGCTCGATGGAGACCTCCCAGCGTTGGGCGTCGCCCACCCAGCTCGTGCCCGTGTACTCGATGCGGGTCTTCCCTTCCAGACCACGGGCTGCGATGATCGCATGTGCCAGCTCTGTCACCGAACAGTTTTTACCGGAGGATACATTGTAGGCTTGGCAGCATTCTCCCTTTAGTGCAAGGAGCAGCAATCCCTGCACGGTATCGGCAACATAGGTAAAATCGCGAATCTGCTTGCCTGTCCCAAGCACCTCCAGCCGATTCGGGTCGCGTTGAAGCTTTTTTAAGAAATCCAACACGACAAACCTCGCCATGCGCGGTCCGTAGGCGTTGAACAGCCTTGCTATCACGGTGGGAACCTGATAGACGCGATGCATGATCTGCGCTGTGATCTCGGTGTTGAGCTTGCTGGCGCCATAGGGCGATATGGGTTTCAGAGGCAATTCTTCGGTGATGGGAAACGATTCCGGTTCTCCGTACACCGCACCGGACGAGGCGATAACCACCTTTTTACAGTCCGTGCGCTCGCGGAGGGCGTTGAGCAGGCGAAACGTGCCTAAACAGTTTGCTTCAAAATCGTAGACGGGGTCTTGAACGGAGTTGGGCACGGAGGCGTTGGCAGCCAAGTGAAACACGTAGTGCGGCTGGGTTTTGGCGAGGATCGCCCCTATGGCATCCGCATCGCGTACGTCGCATTCGACCTCGGTTATCCGGTGGCGGACGGCCTCCAAATTGCGCCAGTTGCCGGCCTGGAGATTATCCACCGCAGTCACCTGCGCCCCGAGGGCAACCAGATGCTCCACCAGATGCGACCCAATAAAGCCGGCGGCTCCTGTCACCAAAACAGAAGTCCCCTTAAAACTCTCTTGGAAAATGGCAAGAGTCATACCGGCACGGTTTCTCGACTTTCTATAAGATGGGTGTAGAGTTGTAGGAGTGCCTTCGTAACAGCCGGCACCGAGTATTTCTGGCGCACCTGTTCTCGGCCATTCTCACCGAGACGCGCGCGTAAATTCGGGTCGGCAAGCAGTTTGATCAGGGCTTCAGCCACCTCCTCCGGCTTTTGAGACACATTGCACCCCGCCTCGTTGCCCTCCACCAGCTCCGGCAGACCGTGCGCCATGCCGCCCACCACCGGCTTTCCATAGCTCCAGGCCTCAAGGTAGACCGTCGGCAGAATTTCGCTGAGAGAGGGCATGCAGAAAACATCGCAGGCCGCAAGGGCATCCGCTTTTTCCTGAAGGCTCACTTTGCCGAGAAAAACGATGCGTGGGTCGGTCGCCTGGAACCAATCCACCGTGCCCGGCCCGATAAAGACGAAACGCGCCTCCGGAAACCGTTGCCACACCAACGGAGCCGACTCAAAGACCGCCCTGGCCCCTTTCTGAGGCATCATGCGCCCCACATAGAGCACCATGGGAACCCCCTCTAACCCGTGGCGTTTGCGGAACCCCTCTGGGTCTGCGCTCTCCGGCAGTTCCGGGGAAACCCCGATCACATGGGTTTTCTCTCGCGGTACACCGATGGAGACGAGATAGTCGCGATCGGTCTCCACCAAGCCGATAACGGCATCGGCCTTTTGATAGTAGGCGATGTCTTCCGGGCCATCGCCCCACTGATGTGGATGGCAAAAGGGCGTACACACAAAGGGCACGCCGGCCCGCTTGGCCGCCTCTTGCGCCGTCCAGCCCAAATAGCCGCCCGCCAACGAGTGCACCACATCCTTATCGCGAATAAGGGCGAGAAGCCTTGGCAGATAGACCCTACGATACCACGGATACCCGAAGCGATTCAGGGGATGGTAGGCCACACTGCAGAGTTTGGGAATGCACCGCACGGCGATGGGCAACATGCGAAGCCGGTCTAGCGGCTTGGGTGTGAGGGAGTGCACGAAAACCGGACCATCCTGGTAGCTAGGGTAGGCGGGAACGAGCAGGCTTGTGCCCAAAACGGCCAACCGATGCGGCAACCTTTGCTGATGAAAATTTCCTGCGGCAACCTCTACCTGGTGAGCCTGACTCATGGCATGCGCTATCTGGCGGGCATGCGTTTCCACCCCCCCGATAAACGGATGATAGTTCGGTGCCACGATCAGAATTCGCATTCCTCACTCCCGTCATAGGCCTGTTTCGGTCTCTATTATTATAGGCTATTGAAAGCGTTTTCCGTCTCTGTTCGGAAGATTCATAACGATTGACGAGTCTTTCGCCGCATCTGTCACGTTATCGGCAGAAAAAGGGCAAAAGTTTAGAGAGCGGTTCGGCTTCTGGTTGCCGTCATCGCTTTCTGCGCAGGCCCTTCCTCCCCGCCCCAGATGGGCGAAAGACGAAACCCAACCTCCCGTTTACGACTTGCTTTCGGAAAGGCTCTGTTCCAGCGACTTCGCCTGCCCCTTACGCAGGTGCGTCGGCATAAACGGACGCTCGAAAACAAGATGGAAGAGATAGGCAAGCACAATACATAGAGGAAGGCCAGCTAAGAAAAGTTCAATTGTGAACAAATTGCCAGTGAGATGCAGTATACGCCCTATTTTATCCATAATGGCCAGGCAAGGGACATGTATGAGATAGAGACTATAAGAAAATGTCCCTAAGAAGATAACCTCACGACGATGAAGAAAACGTAGTAGCTGATTGTCTGGTAATCCCTGTTGCAAATGATATGTACTGCCAATGATAAAGCAAGATGCTGCTAAGCCTACTAGTAGATCGATGGGGAATTCGCATCCTTTACCTAAATGCCAGTTTGTTACAACAAAAAGCCTCAGGTGAGGATTGTGTTCGACAAAACGACGCTGATCAACTAAAAAGAGATAGGCAAGACTGCCGAAAACTATAGCAAGCTTATACCAATGGAAACGTTTTCTAAGGGCATTTGTTCTCGGCGCGTTCCAGAACCCAATGATAGCCGCTGCTACACCAAAGGCAAAGTCTCCTATCAACCAACTATATGTACCTCCGAAGTGAAAATAGTAGCCACATAACCCAAATGCCCATGCAAAAAGAATCATGACCGTAATTCCGAAACGTTTCCAGAGAGGAAGAAGCAAAAGGGGAAACCAAAAGTATATCTGCCACTCTACCGCGATGCTCCACATCGGAGAGTCAAACTTTGTTTGCCACTCACCACTAAAATTATGAACTAGGAAGACGTGAGAGATAATTTGTGGAAGAGTATGGACTGGAACAGAGAGATCCCAAAATGAGTGAAATTTCATATTCATACGCGGAAAAATGAGGAGAAGCAAGGAAACAAGTAGCAAGGCAGCATAGTAGGGCGGAAGAATGCGTCTAGCACGTCGCTTGAAGTAGTCCCACATCCCTTTGGGCATATGGCCGTCTTGAGTCCTTGCAATGGGAAGCATGAGGACATAACCTGAAAGAACGATAAAAATTACAACAGCCTCATGACCGAAACTAAGCAGGGTAAAATAGGCAAGTTTTAAAATTTTGCGGATAATTGGATTGACAAACAATTTTTCATTGTCTGTCGCTATGTAATAATAAAGCATAGCATGACTAGTTGCAACATACAGAGCTGCCATGCCTCTGAGACCGTCGAGAAACTCAAGTCGCAGACGAGGGGCTTCTGTTGCCAAAACTGGCTCTTGCCGAACCGGAGCGCTTACTGTAGTCATGAAGGCATCCTCCAAACCCTATTCCGCGATAAAGTCATCGCCTATAAATGAACGCAGATTTAGGATAGTGCATTATAACACGAAACTTCCCTTTTATCATCGGCAGGGCAAAGAGTTTTTTGAGCCTCCATTTCCACGTGTTGCCCCAAAGCTCCATCCTAACCTATCGGTTGCTTCTGACAAGACTATACCCTCCCATATCAGGGAGAGGGGAGACTAGCAAGTTACTAGCGGCTTTCTATGATAAGCTTCCTTTGGAAACTAACCACAATAGCCTCCTTCACACCATAGAAAAACGTTTGCACGTTGAATAGACGCCTTAGTCCCCACTCTGTGCAGCATTAAAAAGATTAAGTAGTCTCATTGCGCTCAACTACTTCGGTGGAAACATCAAGCCCTTTACATACCGCTTCACCGCCCCACCCCAAAAACGGGCGGCTAATCCCAACTGCCCTTTTTTCAAATGGCGCCAGCCTGCTCGAAGTCCAAAATACGGCTCCAGGCGTGTCTCACGAAACCAAAAGGCCTTCTGTAGCATCTGAGCTTGATTCGGCATTAACTCTATGTTTTGGCGCCATTTTGCAAAAAACTTTTGCTTATAGAATTCATATCGTTCACGATATCTTGGAGATGAAGCCGAGCCTTCATGGATACGATATCGGACTAAAGGTTCTTGAATGCAATGGATACGCGCCTGCAACGCGATTTGAACACACAGATCAGCATCCTCAAATTGGACTAAGGATTCATCAAACCCAGAAGTTTTGGCATATACACAACGACGAATCATCATCAACGATGGCAAAATAGGCACTAGACCAAACACAGAAGTTATTGGTGTTTCTGGGTCTTCATCATGAAGCTTACGCACCCCAAGCCTTGACGGAACATAGCGCGGAGGCCACCTGGATTTACTCAGATTACTCGCTATTTTCTGACCATTCTCATCAATGCCACCGGCGCTACAATACACCATGCCTACATCGGGATAGATGTCAAGATACGCAGAAAGAGTTTGTAGCATTTCTGGTTCCATAACATCATCGGCATCGAAAAAGACAAGGTAGTCGCTAGAGGCAGAAGCCTCAAAATACCCATGATTACGGGCGGCACTTACTCCTTTGTTCTCCTGCTGCACTAGGCGTAAACGCGGCTCCAGAGGCAGATAGCGCTTCACCACCTCCACCGAGTTATCGGTGCTGCCGTCGTCTACAATGATGTGCTCCCAATCCTGCAGGGTCTGGGCGCGCACGCTCTCTATCGTCGCCCCAATAAATCGCTCCGCGTTGTACATTGGGGTAATTACCGATACCTTAGGCATGGCTTCTCTGCACCCCCTACGATACGGATAGGCTCTCCTCTACCGGCGTAACGACATGGGTCTTCCAATCGAAATCGGCCAACACCGTGCCGTATCTCAAAGCTTCCTCTGGAGCGGCACTAGGGTAAGGAAGTTGTGGCGCTACCTTAAAGGAACAGGCGTCGGCGAAATAGTCTATCACCTCGTGCCCACCAGGAGGATGAATCTGGATATCCACACGGTATGTCCCCGGCTTAAACCAGGGCGACCGAATGTGCAGAGAACCCTCGATAGCATCCCCTTCCGGAAACTGGTGCTTTACCCACATATCGTCCAACAAACAGACGGAAGCGCCCAGCTCGTTATAGACCTGCGCACATAGGGCCGCGTAGACGGGGTTCTCTTTTCTACGCTCAATACGAAAATGGATGACCTTCTCCTCCTCCGGAGCAAACATCTCCTTCGCAGGACGTACCCATACAAAACGGTACTCCCCAGAACCCGCACGCGTGTTGGGGTCTACCTCCGCCTCACTCCCACCACGATACTCCGACAAGTAGTGCTCGATAGCCCCGGCAACCTCTCCATCGTAGATCACCTCCCCACGACGTAAACACACCGCACGACTGCATAAACGCGACACCGCCTGCATGTTGTGGCTGACAAATAACACCGTCCGACCATCGCTGGAGACATCCTTCATCTTCCCTAAACACTTCTGCTGAAACTCCGCATCCCCTACCGCCAATACCTCATCTACTATCATGATCTCCGTCCGTAAATGCGCCGCCACCGCAAACGCTAAACGAACATACATCCCACTCGAATAACGCTTCACCGGCGTGTCCAAAAACTTCTCTACCCCCGCAAAATCCACTATCGCATCAAACTGACGACGTATCTCCGAACGGCTCATCCCCAATATCGCCCCATTTAAATAGATGTTCTCCCGACCCGTTAGCTCCCCATGAAAACCCGTCCCTACCTCCAACAAACTCCCCACGCGACCGTATAAGTCCACACGACCCCGTGTCGGTGTCGTGATGCGGCTTAGTACCTTTAACAACGTGGATTTGCCGGCCCCGTTCTTGCCGATGATGCCCACCACCTCCCCCCGCTTCACCTGCAGGTTCACATCCTTCAACGCCCAAAAGGTCTCTACGGAGGTGCCCAAATGACGCAGCTTGTGCACCAGGGCAGAAACCAGGGTCAGGTGGTTCTCCCGATTGTGGGCAATGCGATAGGCCTTGCTTAAACCCCGGACCTCTATGGCAACATCCGAAGATGACATCCCCAAACCGCTCCTTCTTTCTCTAAAATGCTGGTGAACCCCTTACAGTGTCGGCCTCTGGGGTCAAAATCTAAACCCCTTTTTCTGCCCCTCACAACACTCTCATTATACTTGATGGAAGGCCGAAACGGTTTGGTTCGCTGAAAAACTGAGGTAAAATAAGACGAAATCTTATCTTTTTGACAGAAGCACCGATAATCGCAAGCAGATTTAGCAAAATGCTGCTTGTCTACGAACCGAATGTCATGAGGAAAAGAGAGTATGCTGCTGCCTCCTTTAGAACCGGACCTGGTCAGCATCATTACGCCAACCTATAATCGGACGGGCTATTTAGTGGAAGCCCTCGCGAGCGCTTTGCACCAGACCTATGCGCATTTCGAGATCATCGTCGCCGATGATGCTAGCACGGAAGATGTGCGAGCCGTTCTTGAGCGCTTTCATGACTCACGCATTCGCTATCGCAGGAATGCTACCCATCTAGGGCAATACGGAAACGTTGTCGCAGCCCTCGCCCAAGTCCGAGGTGAGTTCTTCACCTTTCTGCACGATGACGACCGTTGGGAACCCGACTTCTTGGCCAAAGTGCTACCGCCCTTGCAGCAGGATCGGGACATTACCGTTAGCTTCTCCGATCACTACGTTATGGACGAACATGGCGTCGTGAACCTTTCCCTTACCGAGCGGTTGACCCGCCAATACGGACGCAAACAGCTCGCTGCAGGGCTTCATCGCCCGTTTATGCCCTGCAGATCGCAAAAACCATTCCCTGGGCGATGGCCAGTGTGTACCGCCGCAGCATCTTAGAGACGGCCGCCCTTCCTCCGGAGCTAGGCCCTTGCTTAGATAGATGGATGGGCTACCTCGCTTCTCAAGGCGGGATGGGCGCTTACTACATCCCGGAACGGCTTACCTACTATCGGGTGCATGCGGCTTCTTACACGGCCTCTACCAAACAAAGCCTTCAGCAGACGATAGAGAGGCAACAAGGCCATATCTATTACAGCAAGCGGCTCCTAAACGATCCAGCCTATAAGGCATTTTACGGTTCCCTACGCAGGGCGTGCAGCATCAATTTTCTGGTTCTAGCCAACGCCTATCGAGCCTATAACCGCCAAGCGGAAGCTCGCGCGCACTATATTCAGTCCCTGCAATGGCACCCAAACCTCAAAAGCCTGGCCGGTCTGTTGCTGTGCAGTTTGCCGTTACCGAATCGGCAAAAAGATGGCGCCGTTCAGCAGCCTCACGGTTCTAGAGGCAGTTAGGCTAAACCCACCTTATGGATGCCACGGTTGATTGGGCAGGCACAAGGCCTCCTTACAGGTTTCCCTCGCGATTGTAGGGGCGGGTGCCAAACCCGCCCCTACAATGGGTGGCATCGGCGTTTCGGCGTTGGTGAGGATTGACAGGGTAGGGGCGGGCAGTTGCTGCCGGTGAGGTAAAATGGGGGTAGGGTGGCTTCTCCGTCGGTGAGGATTGAAAGGGTAGGGGCGGGTTTGATACCCGCCCCTACAATGGGTGGCACAGACGTCGAAATGTCGGTGAGGAAAGAAAAAGGGAGAGGGAGCGTATGACGAAAAAGGCGCTTTTGGTGGGCGCAGGCGGTATGGGGCGCGCCTGGGCGCGCAATTTGAAAGAGTGCGATCAGACGACCTTGGTGGGTTGGGTGGACATCCGGCCAGAAGTAGCCGATCAGGGCGTCCAAGAGCTAGAGCTTTCCGGCATCTACATTGGAGACGACCTTAAAAAGGCCATTGAGGCCACAAAGCCCGACTTCGTAGTGGATGTAACCATCCCCGAAGCGCATCACGATGTGACCATCACAGCGCTTGAGGCCGGCCTGCCGGTGTTGGGGGAAAAGCCCATGGCCCACTCGATGGAGGCCGCCCGCGAGATGGTTGCGGCAGCGGAGCGCACGGGCAAGCTCTACATGGTGAGCCAAAGCCGGCGCTACGACGCTCGCATTACCGCCTATCGCAGGCTTATTCGCGAGAACCTCGGCCCCATTGAGATTCTCAATTCGGATTTCTACTTAGGGCCGCACTTCGGCGGCTTTCGTGACGAGATGGACCATGTGCTGCTGCTCGACATGGCCATCCACACTTTCGATGCGGCTCGCCATCTCAGCGGAGCCGACCCGGTTTCGGTGTATTGTGAGGAGTTCAACCCTTCTTGGAGTTGGTACCGTGGGGC
>Ga0209061_1002643_pt1 | contig 21790 bp, 28 predicted proteins | sample Coa_R1_10_FD_187157 | JGI IMG/M metagenome (GOLD analysis project Ga0209061, IMG submission 187157) | Surface soil microbial communities from Centralia Pennsylvania, which are recovering from an underground coalmine fire - Coalmine... | ecosystem: Environmental > Terrestrial > Soil >...
GAACACATCGATGCCTTCATCGAAAGCTACAACCAGTCCGCAACGCCTTTCGTTTGGACCAAGAGCAAAGTCGCGCAGCGCCCTTTCAAGGGCCGCCGTCTCAGCGACTTATGATCCCGAGTACTAGCTTGGCACCCTCTCGAAGCTCCGCAGCTCTCCGCCGAGCCGCACCCAGGGCTGGGCACTGGCGCAGTAAATCTGCATTGTTGGCTTCGCCCAGCTCGGGTCATCGAGCGTGCCCATCCCGATCATTACGACGCCGGGCATCATCTCCGCCTCGTCCATGACGGAGGCGCCGCAGTCGGGGCAGAAACGCCGCTCGATCGGCTTGCCGCTATCTCCCAGCTTGGTGAAGCCTTTCAAAGCTCCCGTCACCGTGACCGCGGACTTCGGCAAGCCGATCACCGCCGCAAAGGCGCTGCCGGTGAACTTTTGGCAGTCATGACAATGACAGAGCCCTACGAATACGGGCTCCGCATCGGCGCTATAGCGGACTTTGCCGCACAGGCAGCCGCCGGTCACCAAAGGCATGGGCGTTATCCTCCCTTTCGCTTGTTGTTATAGAATGCCAAAGACCATGCCATGCCCGTGCGCGGCGATACAACCGCCAAAGTCATCACATTTCTGTCACTAAGCGACGGCCGGGCCTCGCTTCCGCTCGACCCTCCAACCCGATCTGAGATCAGCCCGCTCTAAGCGGGCCGCACCTCGAACAGGCAGGCGTCGTGCTCGCCCTCGGCGGCGCAATGGATTTCCTCGGAGGCGAGGGGTCCGAAGGGGCGGCCGAGCGCCTCGCCGACATGGTCGAGGGCGCCCACGAACCAGCCGCGGAACGGATAGCAGAGCTTGCGCCGCTCGCCCTCGCCATGGTGATGAAGCACGAAGACGGAGTGCCGCACGCCAATGCGCGTATGGCCGGTCGCGCCGTCGTGATCGAGGATCGTGAACTGCGCCCAGCCGCGCTGGCTGAGCCGCTTCATGTAATGGCGAAACACGTCGAAGCCGTGCAGCCCGTGGGTCGCCGCCTCCTTCCGGCACCATTGGTAGGCGGAAAGCCGGCCCGACTCCCACCACAGCCGGCGCGTCGCCTCCGCGCCGAGGCCGGCCTCCACGGCGTCGTGCAGGTTCACGAAGAAATGGCGCGGCACCAGGATCATGGGCATGCCGTCGACGCTCCAGATGCCGGTATCCTCGTCGACCTCGATTGGGACCTGCGGCTTCGCCATGGCCTTCCCCGCTTGCTGCACGGCCGCGCGCGAAAAGGGGCGCAGCGCCCGCGACGATACCGCGGGTGCCGAATGCTTGGAAGGTGGCTGGATCAGCCTCGCAACACTCCGTTCTTCGGCGCCGGATATCTCACCGAAGCGCTCTCGCCATCGCCGGTGACGAGGATGTCGACCATGCCGATGAAGAGCCCGGTCTCCAGAATGCCCGGAATCGCGTGCAGCTGCCGGTCGAGCAGCGCGGGGTCGGCGACCTCGCCGAGCCGGCATTCGGCCAGCAGGTTTCCGTTATCGGAGCGGCGCGGGCCGCGCTCGCCCGGGCGGAACCGCGCCTCGCCGCCCGTCACCGCAGCAGCGCGCTTCAGTGCGAAGCTCGCCCCATAGGGCAAGAGCTCGAGGGGCAGCCAGGTTTGGCCGAGCCGCTCGACGAGCTTGCTGCCGTCGATCACGAAGACGCGCTTCTGCGCGATGCTTGCGAGTACCTTCTCCCGCAGATGGGCGCCGCCATGCCCTTTGATCATGTTGAGGTCGCGGTCGACTTGGTCCGCGCCGTCAATGCTCAAATCCACATGGTCGATGGAATTGAGCGCGACCAGAGGCAAGCCCAGCCGTGCCGCGGCCTCGGCGGTGCGTTGCGACGACGGGACGCAGGTGACGCGGAGCCCCGCCGCGATCCGCTCCGCCAGGGTCGGAAGGCCGGCCTCGACGGTCGAGCCGGTGCCGAGGCCGAGCACCATGCCCGCCTCGACGAAGTCGAGAGCCCTGACCATGGCGGCGCGCTTGGCGGTATCGGCGCTCATTCATGTCCTCACGGGCATGATAATAGCTCGGGTCCCGCGCACATATGGGGGACGCGGATCTCCTCCGCATAGCAAGCGTCGTGCCCTTGGTCCCAGCCGCGATGGTAAGCGGGGTCGGCGGCGTAGCGGCGGTCGTCCTTCCGATATTCCAGCTGATAGCCGGGCCGGTTGGCATCCGTATAGCCGCTCGCGCAGCCGTCGAGATAGCCGAGCTGGAAATCCGGCGGGCCGGGCGGCGGAATGTCGGGATTCACCAGGCCGGCACTGCAGCCGAGAAGGCCGCCGGCGAATGCCGCGGCCGCGAGCGCCGCGACGATCCGGCATCGGAGCTTCGGCAATACGCGGCGGCTCGTCATCGGGAGAGCGCCGAAGCGGGCGCCCCTACGCCCGCCTGGTCCGCCCCCGGTTCGAGCGCGCGGCGCCGCTCCGGCGCGAGGAAGCCGAGGGTCCGCGAATAGATGCGGATGAATTCCATCAGGGCACCACCCTACCGTTCTCCGCCTCTCTATGGCATGCGCGGAACTTTCTACATATCCGCGGGTTCTAGACTCGGTGTCCGCGAGGTGCGGGGGACGCTCGCTGCCCATGAGTCCTTCCCTCCCGTTCATTGCACCAAGCGGCGCGACACAAAGCGGAGGATCTCACCATGGATGTCAGCTTGAAGAGTGGAGTCGACAGCGCCACCCGCGCTGCCCGGAATGCCGTGGAGACGATCGGCGAGCAAACCCATCGGCTGCAAGAGGATCTCACGGCCCGCGGCCGGCGCTCGGCGGAAGTGGTGCGCCATCAAGTCGAGGAGCGTCCGATCACCAGTATCTTGCTCGCCTTCTGCCTCGGCCTCGTGATCGGCAGGATCGCGCGTTGACCGGCGGCGGCCCTGACGCCTATGCGCCGTTCGGCTGCGGAAGCGGCCCTTGAGCGGAAAGCGGATGCTCCTCCGCGGGGAAAGCGCCGTCCCCCATTCTCGAAGCCTCCTCTTCGGGCCATTCGCCGATGACGCGGGCTGCGCTCCAACTCATGAAAGCGGGCGGGTTCGGCGTCGCGACAAGAGGCTGTGCGAAGCTCGGGTCGTGATAATAGGGGTAATCATAGGGATGGTAGTCATAGGCCGGAAAGCCGCAGGAGAAGCCAAACCACGCGCCCCAGCTCCAGCCCCCGCCGCAGCACTGCCCGTACCAGCTATAGCCATAGGCGTAATCCGGCCCCTCGCGGCCCTCGGTCCGACCCGATGCGACCGGCAGGGGACTCTTGCCATGCGCAACCGCTACTGCGAGCTGCCGCAGCGCGCGCATCGGCAGGGACAGAACGGCAGCAATCGCCATGCCATTATCCTACACCTAATAAAGGCCGATGTAAGGCATCTCCCGCGGATGTGAAGAAAATTTAATCTGCGGAACTCTCGGAAATGTCGTGAGAAATGCGCGGCTTGCCTGGTGCGGCAGCTTGCCGGCGGGAGCGCCGCGTTGGCCCTCTCGTCGCGATGCCTCCGCCGGCCGTGCCACGGAATTGTCACGGCTTTCGCGTCGGCAATTTGGCTATTTTGCCGCTCCGCCGCAGATGCGGCGAGATCTCAGCCGCAAAGGTGGGCGAACGACGAGCGGGACCTTTCACCGGTTGCAAGACGTGATCAAGATCGCCCGGCACCCTCGGCGCATATGGCGTGCCGAGGCCCGGGATATGGGCCGGCCTCGTCCGCACGGATCTGAGCGCATCTCGCGTAAGGCGTGGAGAGGCGGGCTGGTCATCGGCATCCTGATCGGCGGCCTGCTCGCAGGCGGCGCGTCGCTCGCGGCGGAAGACAATCCTCAGGGCTCGCCGCCGGCAACCTCGACGCAGTCCCCCGCTCAACCCGCGGCACCCACCGAGGCGGCGCCACCCGCGCAAGCGCCTGCTCAAGCCGCCCCGCCAACGCAAGCAGCGCCATCCACGCCGGCGCCTGCGCAGGCCGTGCCGCCGGCGCAGCCGACGCAAGCCACGCCGCCGGCGCCTGCGCAGGCCACGCCGCCATCCGCTGCGCCACCGAAGCAGCAGCCGACGCCACCCGCGCAGCAGGCGCCAACGGCAACCCCCGGCGGGAAGACCAAGGATGGCACGCCGACGACCGTCCTCAGCAAGGACAATATCCAGGGCGTGCTCGGCAAGGACGTGAAAAGCGAGACCGGGCAGGACATGGGGCGGATCGTCAACGTCATCGTCGACCGCGCCGGAAAGCCGCGCGCCGCCGTCATCGATTTCGGCGGCTTTCTCGGCGTCGGCAGCCGGAAGATCGCCGTCGACTGGAACGCATTGCACTTCGCACCGGACGGCAAGACGGACCAGGTGACCTTGGATCTCACACGGGACCAGGTGAAGGCCGCCCCCGAATACAAGGAGGGAAAGCCGGTCGTCGTGCTGGGCGCCTCGGGGAGCACGCAAACGGTGCCCGAAAACGATCTACGATGAGACTGGAGTAGCGAGCTGGCCCGCGCATGGTCACAGCGCCGCGTCGAATCCGCCGACGCCGGCACGCCGACAGACGTCCCGCGGCCATCGGGGGACCGCGCCCCGTCGCGGCCGTCCCAGCGCAGCTTGCGCGGCCTGGACGGTTTCAACTTCTTCATCGCCAATGTTCAGACCGGCTTCGGCCCCTTCATTTCCGTCTATTTGACGGCGGAAGCCTGGACCCAGGTCGATATCGGCCTCGTGCTGACGGTAAGCGGCATCATCGCGCTGGCCTTTCAGGTGCCCGGCGGCATCATGGTCGACGCCATAAGCTCGAAGCGCACGGTCGCCACTGCGGCGGTCGCGGCGGTGGCGGGGAGCGCGCTCCTCCTTGCGGCCTGGCCCATCTTCCCCCTGGTGCTTCTCGCCGAGGTGCTGCATGGCCTCGCGAGCTGCCTCTTGAGCCCGGTGATCGCGGCGATCAGCCTCGGCCTCGTCGAGCGCGCCCTCATCAGCGAGCGCCTCGGCCGCAATGCGCGCTTTGCCTCCATCGGCAACGGCATCGCCGCCGCGGCGATGGGAGCCTGCGGCCGGCTGCTGTCCAGCCGGGCCGTGTTCTATTTCACCGCCTTTCTCGCGGTACCGGCGCTCTTTGCTCTCTCGCGGATCCGCCCCGCCGAGATCGATCCGGTGCGTGCGCGCGGCGGCGTGCCCGAGATTCCGACCGAGAACCCGGTCGGTCGGCTCCACGGCATCGCCGACAATGCGCCGCTCCTCATCTTCAGCGGCTGCCTCGTGCTGTTTCACCTTGCCAATGGCGCGATGCTTCCGCTCATGGGAAGCATCCTGACGATGCGCTCGAGCCAATGGGCCACCGTGCTGATTGCCGCCTGCATCGTCGTGCCGCAGATCGTGGTGGCCCTGTTGTCGCCCTGGATCGGCCGGCAGGCCGAGAAATGGGGGCGACGGCGTCTATTGCTCCTCGGCTTCGTTGCGCTGCCGATCCGCGGCGCCCTGTTCGTCGTGGTGGTGAACCCCTATCTGCTCGTCGCGGTCCAGATGCTCGACGGCATCTCGGCGGCGGTCCTCGGCGTGATGCTGCCCCTCGTTGTCGCCGACGTGACGCGCGGCACCGGCCGGTTCAACGCCGCGCTCGGCGTCGTCGGCACCGCCGCCGGAATCGGTGCCGCGATCAGCTCCACCCTGGGCGGCTATCTGACCGACAGCCTGGGGAGCACGATTGCCTTCCTCTGCCTCGCCGCGATCGCCGCCGCCGCTTTCACCGCCGTGTGGCGTTTCATGCCCGAAACGCAGGGCTTGGCCGCGAACGGGCTTGCCGGCTAGGTGGTCGCGGACCATGGCGGGCACCGGCTCATTGGCCCATGGCAGCACGAGCGCAGCCGTTTTTCACGCAACGGGCGGAGGCTTGCGGCACGGGCCGTGCGGCGAAATGGACGGCCGTGAAATAAGAGGCGCCGAGATTCGTCCATGGTGTGAGGCCCCCGATCCCCCTGACCCGACAAGATCCCGAGATGCCGCTGCGATCGCCGTCCGACTGTCCTCCGCTGCATTCCACCGGTCTCCATCCCCGCCGGCGGCCGGCCGGCTTTCACCCCGGCGATTGAGCCTCTTTGCCCGGCCGGCACTTCCGTTCCAACCGACGAGGAACCCGTTCGTATGAAAATCGCCCAGATAGCTCCCCTGATCGAAAGCGTCCCACCGAAATTCTATGGCGGCACGGAGCGCGTCGTCTCCCATTTGACCGAGGAGCTCGTTCGCGAAGGACACCATGTGACGCTCTTCGCGAGCGGCGACTCCCAAACGGCCGCGGAGCTCGACGCGGTCATCCCCTCGGCGCTGCGTCTGGGGTCGACGGTGCATGATTATCTGCCCTATCACCTGATGATGATCGATCGCGTCGCGAGGCGGGCGGAGGAGTTCGACATCCTCCATTTTCATATCGATCTCGTTCACCTGCCCGTGGTGCGCCTCCTCGCGGACAAGGCGATCGTGACGACCCTGCACGGCCGGCTGGATCTTCCCGAGCTTGCCGCCTTCTACCGCGTGTTTCCCGACGTGCCGCTAATCTCGATTTCCGATGCCCAGCGCGAGCCGATGCCGCCCGTCCGCTGGCTCGGCACCGTGCAGCACGGCTTGCCCCCCGAGCTCCATCGGTTCCATGGGGGCCCGGGGGAGTATCTCGCATTCCTCGGTCGGATCTCGCCGGAGAAGCGACCGGACAAGGCCATCGCCATCGCCGAGCGCGCGGGCATGCCGCTCAAGATCGCCGCCAAGGTGGACGCCGCGGACCAGGCTTATTTCGAGAACTGCATCAGGCCTTTGCTCGACAGCCCGTGGGTCGAGTTCATCGGCGAGATCGGCGAGGCCCGGAAGGAGGACTTTCTCGGCAATGCCCGCGCGCTCCTCTTTCCCGTCGACTGGCCCGAGCCCTTCGGGCTCGTGATGATCGAAGCGATGGCGTGCGGGACGCCCGTCATCGCCTTCGCGCGCGGCGCGGTGCCGGAAGTCGTGGAGGAGGGCCTCACCGGCTTCATCGTGCGGGACGTCGAAGGTGCGGTGGCCGCGCTCGAGCGCCTCGACAGGCTCGATCGGGGGCGCATCCGGCGGCGCTTCGAGGAGCGCTTCACCGCCCAGCGGATGACGAAGCAGTATCTGTCGATCTATAGACGCCTGCTGGAAGAGATGTGTTCGGTTGCGGCGTGACGTCCTTGGCGCCGCGCCGTGCGCCGAAGGAACAGCCGATCTCAGCGGAAGTGGGGCAGCGATGACCGAGCAAGCCAGCCTGGTAGAAGCGGAGTTCGATCCGGTTCCGCAATTCTATATTCCGGCGACATCGTCAATCCTCGAGCGCCGGCCGCGGACGCTGAAGCATGGCGACACCTTTGCCGTCTTCGATCATTACGGCGATATCGTCGACGCCGCTCGCAGCCCCGAAGGCTTGTATCACGAGGACACGCGTCATCTCTCCCGCTTGGAGCTCTTGATCGAAGGCCGCCGTCTCCTGCTCTTGAGCTCGACGCTGCAGGACGACAACGCCGTCCTCACGGTCGACCTCGCCAATCCGGACATCTATCGCGGCGGGCATATCGCGCTCTCGCGCGAGAGGCTGCACCTGATCCGCTCCAAGTTCCTTTGGAACGGAAGCTGCCACGAGCGGCTGGCGGTCCATAATTTCGACCTGAGCGCCCATCGCTTTCGGCTCGGCCTGCGCTTCGCCGCGGATTTCGCCGACCTCTTCGAGGTGCGCGGCATCCAGCGCAGCCGCCGGGGGACGACCCGCATCGAGCGGCCGACGCGGGGCGCCGTGATCCTCCGCTATTGCGGCCTCGACGGCGTCGAGCGCACGACGCGCATCGAGTTCACCCCGGAGCCGACCGCGCTCACGGATGACGAGGCGGTCTTCGACATATCGCTAGCGCCCGACGCGCGCACCTCGATTTTCTTCGCGATCCGCTGCGACAGCCCGGACCCGGCGCCCCGCGGCGCCTTCTTCGTCAGCATGCGCGACGCGCGTCGCGCCCTGCGCGCCGCGACCTCGCGTTTCGCGACGGTCGAGACCTCGAACGCTCTGTTGAACCGCGTGCTCTGCCGCTCGGTGAACGATCTCTACATGCTGCTCACCGATACGGCTCAAGGGCCTTATCCCTATGCCGGCATCCCATGGTTCAGCACTGCGTTCGGCCGTGACGGCATCATCACGGCGCTACAGATGCTGTGGCTCGATCCGGCGGTCGCGAAGGGCGTGCTGGGCTACCTCGCGGCGACCCAGGCGCAACGGGTTGACCGTGAAGCCGATGCCGAGCCAGGCAAGATCCTCCACGAGACCCGCCGCGGCGAGATGGCGCGGCTCGGCGAGGTGCCGTTCGATCTCTATTACGGCAGCGTGGACGCGACGCCGCTCTTCGTGCTCCTGGCCGGCCGCTATTTCGAGCGCACCGGCGATCGGGCAACGATCCAGGCCTTGTGGCCGCACGTCCAGGCGGCCCTGCATTGGATCGACGCCTATGGCGACCGGGACGGCGACGGCTTCGTCGAATATCAGGCGCACGAGGGCAAGGGCCTCACCAATCAGGGCTGGAAGGATTCCAGTGATTCGATTTCTCATGCCGACGGGCGGCTTGCGGAGGGCGCCATAGCGCTTTGCGAGGTGCAGGCCTATGTCTATGCCGCCAAGCGCCACGCGGCGGCAATCGCCCGGGCGCTCGGTCATGCGGCGGTGGGCGCGGAGCTGGAGCAGCAGGGGGAAGCCCTGCGCGAGCGCTTCGAGGCGGCGTTCTGGTGCGAGGATCTCGGCACCTATGCCATCGCCCTTGACGGCGCCAAGCGCCCCTGCCGGGTGCGCAGCTCGAATGCCGGTCATGTGCTGTTCGCCGGCATCGCCGCTCCGGATCGCGCTGTGCGCGTCGCCGCCACCCTGCTCGGCCGCGATTCCTATTCCGGCTGGGGCATCCGGACGCTCGCCGCCTCGGCGCGCCGCTATAATCCGATGTCCTATCACAACGGCTCGGTCTGGCCGCACGACAATGCGCTGATCGCCCTCGGATTCGGGCGCTACGGGCTCAAGCGGGAGGCGATCAAGGTCTTCGAAGGGCAATTCGAGGCCGTTCAATACATGGATCTGCTGCGGCCCCCCGAGCTCTTTTGCGGATTCGGCCGCCGGCGCAACAAGGCGCCGACGCTTTATCCCGTCGCCTGCTCGCCGCAGGCTTGGGCGAGCGCTTCGCCCCTCGCGTTCCTGGAGGCCTGTCTCGGCCTGCAATGCGAGGACGCGGCACGGGAGGTGCGCTTCGAGCGGCCCATGCTGCCGCCCTTCGTCGACGAGGTGCGCATCCGCCGCCTGCGCCTCGGCGAGGCTCATGTCGACGTGCTGCTGCGCCGGCACCAGAGCGACGTCGCCGTCAACGTCATCGAGCGCAGCGGCGATATCCGCGTCGTCGTGGTGAATTGAGGCGACGCCCTCGCGCCTATCCGCGGCGCAGCGGCCTCGATCCGCTTGCATGGGTGGAGCCCCTATGGCATGGTCCCGCCGCCCGGCGCCGCCGTAGCTCAGTGGTAGAGCACGTCCTTGGTAAGGACGGGGTCGCCTGTTCAATCCAGGCCGGCGGCACCATAACTTCCAGAATTCCCCAGCTCGGCGTGGCCAACCGCTTGACGGCGGGCCGGACGCAGCCACAATCGTCCCATGAGCGACACGACCGATCGCCGTGATCAGGAGAGCGCCGGGGGTGCAAGCCACCGCGGCCCGCGCCTCGGCGCCGAAGGCGAGGCGCGCCGGCGCGAGCGCGAGGCGCGGCTGGCCGAGGCCCTGCGCGCCAATCTGCGCCGCCGCAAGCTCGATACCGGGAGCCGCGCGGGGAGGCCGCCTCGCGCGCCGAAGTCTGCAGGCTGACGCCGGCGCCGCGCCCTCAGTCCGCCCGCTCCCAAAGGAGATCCTGGACCGAGTGCTCGTCGCCGGGCTTTCCCGGCGGGGTGCGGAGAATCATGCGCCCGTCTCCGTCGGGGATGACAAGGCGCTCGACGTCCCGGCCTTCCCAATTGGGAATCCAGCAGATCTCCACGTGATGGATCACCCGGTCCCCGCGGTCGGTGTAGCGGCCGGCATAGGCGATGAGCCGGTCATAAGCCGCGGCCTTGTCCTCCCGGGGCACGGCCGGCCAGGGCCCGCGCAGGCGAGGCCGGCCGTCGCCCGCGATCACGACCATCATGCGCCCATCCGCGAAATAGGCGAGCCGGCCCCGAGCGCCCTTGCCGAAGACGTCGAGAACCTCACCTTCGGCGCGGCGCTCCTGATAATGCAACAGGCGCCATTGGCCGACGAGACGATTCGATGGGTCCATGCGCCTGATCGCCTCCTGGGGCTCCGGTCGAGAAACCTAGCATAACAGCCTATTTCTCTTTGAGAATATCGCGGATCTCCGTTAGCAGCGTCTCGCTCTTGCTGGGCGGCGCGGGAGGCGGCGGCTGCACCTTGAAGAGGCGGTTAACCTGTTGCATGACGATGAAGATGACGAACGCGACAATGACGAAATCGATCACCGAATTGATGAAGATGCCGTAGTTGATGGTCGGCGCGCCGGCCTGCTTGGCGGCCGCCAGGGTGGGGTAGTGGGTGCTGGAAAGGTTGAGGAACAGGCTGGAAAAATCGAGGTTGCCGAGCAGCAATCCGATCGGCGGCATGATGATGTCGTTCACCAGCGAGCTCACGATGCGGCCGAAGGCGGCCCCGATGATCACGCCGATGGCGAGGTCGACAACATTGCCCCGCATTGCGAATTCCTTGAATTCTCTCAGCATCATCCCCTCCGTATTCTGAGATCGCTCATGAGGCGCCGCCGAAGCGGCGCATGGCCGCCATTCTAAGCCCGATGGGCGGCGGGCGGCGTGAGCAAAAAGAAGGTCGCCCCATGGCCCATCGGGGCGATGCAACCCCTAGCTTTCTGCGCCCCGAGCCCGCTATAAGGTCGCGGAACAGCGGCCGATGTGGGGGCGCTCCGCCGTGGGGCGGTGGCGTGGCTCGTTCCGCCCAGCCGGGCCGCAATCCCGAGGATAAGACCCATCCATGGACAAGATCCGCATCCGCGGCGGCAACAGGCTGAAGGGCGCGATCCAGATCGGCGGCGCCAAGAACGCCGCCTTGCCGCTCCTCGCCGCGAGCCTGCTCACGGACGAGACCCTGACGCTCACCAACCTGCCGCATCTCAGCGACATCACCACCTTCGCCAGCCTGCTCGGCCAGCTCGGCGTCGAGATCGAGATGAACGGCCATGTCCCGAATGGCGGCCACGCCGGACGGGCCCTCTCCATGACCGCGCGCGCCATCACGGAGACGACGGCCCCCTACGACCTGGTCCGCAAGATGCGCGCTTCGGTCCTCGTGCTGGGCCCGCTGCTCGCCCGTTGCGGCGAGGCCAAGGTCTCGCTGCCCGGCGGTTGCGCGATCGGCACCCGGCCCGTCGACCTGCATCTCAAGGCGCTGGCCCAGCTCGGCGCCGAGATCGAGCTCGACAGTGGCTATATCAACGCAAGGGCGCCGCAGGGCTTGAGCGGCGCCAAGATCACCTTTCCGATGGTCTCCGTCGGCGCCACGGAGAACCTGTTGATGGCGGCAGCGCTCGCCCGCGGCGAGACGGTGATCGAGAACGCGGCGCGGGAGCCGGAAGTGGCCGATCTGGCGCGCTGCCTCGTCGCCATGGGAGCGGAGATCGAGGGCATCGGGACCGAGACATTGCGCGTATCGGGCCGGCCGAGGCTGCATGGCACCCATCACGAGATCATCCCCGACCGCATCGAGACTGGAACCTATGCGATCGCCGCCGCCATCACCGACGGCGAGATCGAGCTCGTGGGCACCCGTCTCGACATGATCGGCGCGGTGGCCGAAATCCTGCGGGCCGCCGGCGTCTCTCTCGTCGAGACCAATCGCGGCGTGCGGGTCGGCCGCGCCAACGGCGCCGTCAAGGGCGTCGACGTGATGACCGAGCCGTTCCCCGGCTTCCCGACCGATCTCCAGGCGCAGATCATGGCCCTGATGACCACCGCGGAAGGCGCCTCGATGATCACCGAGACCATCTTCGAGAACCGCTTCATGCACGTCCCCGAGCTCATGCGCATGGGCGCCAATATCAATCTCCACGGCACCTCGGCGATCGTCCGGGGCGTGCCGCGGCTCTCCGGTGCCCCGGTCATGGCGACCGATCTTCGCGCCTCGGTCTCCCTGGTCCTGGCCGGGCTGGCGGCGGAGGGCGAGACCGAGCTCAACCGCGTCTACCACCTCGACCGCGGCTATGAGCGCCTGGAGGAGAAGCTCGGCGCCTGCGGCGCTGATATTGAGCGCGTGAAGTCTTAAATGTCGTGAAGTCTTAGATGTAGAGGCACAAGCCCGCGGATTGGACATGGCCGAGCCGTCGCTCTTGCATCTGCGCGCCGAGGACGCCGAGGATCTGGCGGTGGTGTCGAGCTGCCTCCAGGACTCGCTCGTCCCCCTCGCCGATATGCGCTACGAGCGCGCGGCGCGGCGGTTCATCGTCGCGGTCAACCGCTTTCGCTGGGAAGGCTGCGCGCCGTGCACGGAGGCGGGATCGGGACCCAAGGCCGTCTTCGAGCGCATCGCCTGCGGCATCGTTTTCGAGGGGGTGCGGAAGGTGAGCGTGCAGGGGATCGATCAGCAGAAACGAGACCAGCTTCTCGAGCTCCTCGCGGTTCTCACCGGCGACGCCGCCGCGGCGAGGCTGGGCGGCGCGGCGGCATCGGATGCGGGGATCATCCTTCTCGTCTTCGCCGGGGGCGGAACCATCCGGCTCGATGTCGACGACATCCGCTGCCGGATCCAGGATTTCGGCGAAGCCTGGCCGACCCAGTGGCGGCCGTGGCATCGTATCGAATCCTGAGCGCTGCCCTCGCGGCATTCCAGCATCCGCAGCGCGGGAGACGGAAACGTGGCAGACGACGACAATATCGTGCTCGCGGTACCCAAGGGGCGCATCTCCGGGGAGCTGGCGCCGCTCTTCGTGCGCCTCGGCATCGAGCCCGAGGCGGACTTCGCCGACCCGGATTCCCGCCAGCTCAGCTTCCGCACCAACGAGCCGCGGCTGACGATCATCCGCGTGCGCAGCTTCGACGTGGCGACCTTCGTGGCGTTCAACGCGGCCCAGCTCGGCATCTGCGGCCGGGACGTGCTGATGGAGTTCGACTACTCCGAAATCTACGCGCCCCTCGACCTCGGGATCGGCAAGTGCCATCTCGCCGTCGCCGAGCCCGCGGAAATGGTCAAGCGGGACGATCCGCGCCGCTGGAGCCATGTCCGCGTCGCCACCAAATATCCGGAGATCACCCGGCGCTATTTCGCCGCGCGCGGGGTGCAGGCTGAGTGCATCAAGCTCTCCGGCGCCATGGAGCTGGCGCCGCGGCTCGGGCTCTGCCGCCGCATCGTCGATCTCGTCTCGACCGGACGGACGCTCCGCGCCAACGGGCTCGTCGAGGTCGAGCGCATTGCCGAAGTGACGTCCCGCCTCATCGTCAACCGGGCCGCTCTCAAGACGCGGCCGGAGGAGGTGGGGCGCTGGATCGAGCGCTTCCGCGCGGCCGCCCAGGATCTCTCCCATGCCGCTTAGGCTCGACGCGCGCCGACCGGGGTTCGAGCGCGCCTTCGCCCGTCTTCTCGGGGCCAAGCGCGAGGCTGCCGCGGACGTAAATGCGGCCGTCGCCGCGATCCTCGCCGATGTGCGCAAGCGCGGCGACCGCGCCGTCATCGACTATACGCGGCGCTTCGATCGGCTGGCGCTGACGGCGTCGTCGCTGCGGATCGAGGCGTGCGAGCTCGCCGCCGCCGAGCGGCAATGCGAGCGACGTGTCCTCGAGGCCCTGCGCCTCGCCGCGCGGCGCATCGAGGCCTATCATCGCCGCCAGAAGCCGAAGGACCTCGATTACTGGGATCGCGCCGGGGTGCGCCTCGGGGCGCGATGGCGCCCGGTCGGCGCCGTCGGCCTTTATGTACCCGGCGGCACCGCCGCCTATCCGAGCACCGTGCTGATGAACGCGGTGCCCGCCCGGGTCGCCGGCGTCGAGCGGATCGCCATGGTGGTGCCGGCGCCGGATGGCAAGATCAGCCCGCTCGTCCTCGCCGCGGCGCGGCTCATGGGCATCGACGAGGTCTACCGCATCGGCGGCGCCCAGGCCGTCGCGGCCCTCGCTTACGGCACCCGCACGATCGCGCCCGTCGACAAGATCGTGGGCCCGGGCAACGCCTATGTGGCGGCGGCGAAGCGACAGGTCTTCGGCACCGTCGGCATCGACATGATCGCGGGCCCGTCCGAGATCCTCGTCATCGCCGACAAGGACAACGATCCGCGCTGGCTCGCCGCCGACCTCCTGTCCCAGGCGGAGCACGACGAGGCGGCGCAGGCGATCCTCATCACCGACGATGCCGCTGTGGCCGATGCCGTAGCGCGCGCGGTCGAGCGCCACCTCGCCGGACTTCCGCGCGCCAAGATCGCGCGCGCGAGCTGGCGGCGCAACGGCGCCATCATCGTGGTGCGGTCCCTCGATGACGCAGCGCCTCTCGCCGACCGCGTCGCGCCCGAGCATATGGAGCTTGCGGTCGCCCGGCCGGAAGCGCTGATGGCCCGCATCCACAATGCCGGGGCGATCTTCCTCGGCCGCCATACGCCCGAGGCGATCGGCGATTACGTCGGCGGCCCCAACCACGTGCTGCCCACCGCGCGCAGCGCCCGCTTCGCCTCGGGCCTCGGCGTCCTCGACTTCATGCGGCGCACTTCCGTCCTCGGCTGCGGTGCGCGCGGCATCGCGGCACTCGGCCCGGCGGCCGTCGCCTTGGCCGAGGCCGAGGGACTCGAGGCCCACGCGCTCTCGGTGCGGCTCCGCCTCGCGCCGGGGCGCCGCCGAGGCGGATGATGGCGGGCTCGAGACGAGCCGACAAGGATCGCCGCCGGATCGTTCAGATCCATCTCGACGAGAGGACGGTCGTCCGCCGCAGCCGCGACGTGGAGCACGAGCGGGCCGTCGCGATCTTCGATCTTCTCGAGGACAATCATTTCGCGTTGATCGGCGACGATTCGGGGCCTTACGGGCTTCGCCTCTCGATCGAGGAAAGCCGCCTGGTGATCGACATCCGCGACGAGGCGGAGGCGCCCCTCGCGAAGGTCGCCTTGTCGACGCTCCCGTTCCGCAAGCTGATCAAGGACTACTTCACCGTCTGCGAGAGCTATTACCAGGCCATTCGCACTGCGACGCCGTCCCAGATCGAGGCGATCGACATGGGGCGGCGCAGCCTCCACGACGAGGGCTCGGCGCTGCTCAAGGAGCGGCTCGCCGACCGCATCGAGATCGATATCAATACCGCAAGGCGGCTCTTCACCCTGCTATGCGTTCTCCACATTCGGGGGTGAGGAGTCGTGGCGGAGCTTCCGTCGAGCGTTCTCTTCGCCTGCAGCCGCAACGTGGTGCGCTCGCCCATGGCGGAGGCCATGCTGCGCCACCTTCACCACCGGCGCATCTTTGTCGATTCCGTGGGCGTCCGCGCCGGCGAGCCCGATCCCTTTGCCATCGCCGTCATGGAGGAGATCGGAATGTCGATCGCCCGTCATCGTCCCAAGAGCTTCGAGGATCTCGAGGACAGCTCTTTCGACCTCATCATCAGCCTCTCTCCCGAAGCGCAGCATTCGGCTGTCGAGCTCACCCGCACGATGGCCTGCGAGGTCGAGTTCTGGCCCACCTTCGATCCGACTCTCGTCGAAGGCAGCCGCGATGCGCAGCTCGACGCCTATCGCGCCGTGCGCGACCAGCTCATGGCCCGCATCCGCGCGCGCTTCCCGACACCGCTGAGCCCCGTCGTTTGAGGATTCGCGCCGCGGCCGTGGTCTTTGCAGCAAAGCTCGGGCAAGATGCGAGCGCCATGACAGCGCGCATCTGCTCCCTGCTCGTCCTCGCCTCGGGCCTTCTCGTCGTCATATCCGCGGCGGCCCAGGCGCAAGCGCCCAAGAACCAGCCTCTCGCTGTCTTCGATATCCGCCAATACGGGGCCAAGGGCGACGGCATCAGCGACGGCCAGCAGGCGATCGAGGCCGCGATCGAGGATGCGCGGGAGGCCGGCGGCGGCATTCTTTTCGTTCCCAACGGCACCTTTCTCCATAGCGGCGTGCTCGCGCTCGGATCCCGCATCGTTGTGCGCGGGAATGGCCCGTCGAGCGTGCTCGCGGCGAGCGACCCCGCCGCCGCCGCGCTTCGCTTCCAGGACGCCGAGGATTGCCGCGTGCAGGGCGTCAGGCTCACGGCGACGGCGGCAAAGCGCCTGACCGCCAACAACGCCGCCGCGATCCTCTTCAAGGACTCGCGCAGCTGCTCGGTCCGCGACGTCGAGATCGAAGGCGCTGCCGGCGCGGGAATCATCGTCTCCGGCGGCCGCGACATTCACATCGCCGCCAGCGAGATCCGCCGCAGCCGGGGCGACGGCATCTACGTCGCCGACGGGGCGCAACGCATCGTCGTCGAAGACAGCCGCGCCATCGATACCGGGGATGACGGCTTCGCGGCGGTCGCCTTCGCCCGCAGCGCTCTCACTGACGACGTCACCTTCGCCAACGATGTGAGCGAGCGCTCCGGGCGACGGGGCATCGCCTGCATCGGCGCCGCGCATTGCCGCATTCGCGGCAACAAGATCATCGCGCCGGCCGCGCACGGCATCGCCGTCGCTTTCGAGCCCGGGTTCCAGACCCGGCGCCCCCGCGAGGCCGTGCTCGGCGACAACCTCGTCTCGGGAGCCTTGAACGCGGGATTCAACTCCCTCTTCATCGACGGCGCCGATGGCGTCGCCGTGACCGGCGGCGAGATCGACGATAGCACGCCCGTCCTCATTCGCAGCAGCGCCGATGTCGCCCTTGTCGGGCTCACCATCCGCAACGCGCGCGGCGCGCCCGTCATCGCGCGGGATTGCGATCGCCTGACCATTCGCAAGCTGGTCAGCACGGGCTCCCAACGTCCCCGTCTCGATCTCGACAAGAGCTCGTCCTCGGCTCTCCAGGAGAACCGGATCGAATAGGCAGATCCGGCGCGATACCGGCCGGTCTGCCTCTTGCCCGCCGCCGCCGCTTCCGATAGTGCTGGGCGCGGGGTTGAGGACAAGGGCATGGCGGCCGGATGCACGCCTATCTCTGGATCGCGCTGGGCAGCGGGCTCGGCGGCGTGGCTCGCTTTTGGCTTTCGGGCGTGGTGGCCCGGCGCTTCGGCGAGACCTTCCCGCTCGGCACTCTCGTCGTCAACGTGACCGGCTGCTTCGTGATCGGCCTCGCCGCCGCCTTCGGCGGGCCGCAGGCCGGCGCCCTCGGCGGCCCGGCGGTGCGGCAATTCATCATGACCGGCTTCTGCGGCGGCTATACCACGTTCTCGTCCTTCTCTTTGCAGACCTTGAGCCTGGCGCGCGACGGCGCGTGGGGCTATGCGGTCGCGAATGTGCTACTCTCGCTGCTGCCATGCCTCGCGGCGGTTTATGCCGGCCTCGTTCTCGGCGCGGCATTGACGCCTGGCTAAGGAGCTCGACTCGTGCAGGTCCCCCGCAACGCCGTCCTCCTTCGCATCTTCGTGGGCGAGAATGATCGTCACAAGCACCGGCCGCTCTACGAGGCCATCGTGCTCAAGGCCCGCGAGATGGGCCTGGCGGGGGCGACGGTGCTGCGCGGCCCCATGGGCTTCGGCCATTCCAGCCATCTCCACACCTCCAAGATCCTGCGCCTCTCCGAGGATCTGCCGCTCGTCATCGAGCTCGTTGACGACGAGGACAAGATCAACGGCTTCCTCTCCGTGCTCGACGGCATGATGGGCAGTGGCCTGGTGACGATGGAGAAGGTGCAGGTGCTGCAATACGGCAAGCAGAGCCCGAGCTGATCGCCACCCCCGCCTCTCGGGCTCCGGCGCTCGCGTCGGCGTCCCGCGAAATTGCTTGACCCCCAGGGGGGTTGGTCCCATGTTTCCCGTCGCCAAAAAGCAGCTTGGTGAGGGGCATGGCGAAGGAAGACCTGATCGAAGTCTCGGGTACCGTGACGGAGCTTTTGCCGAACGCGATGTTTCGCGTGAAGCTCGATAACGAGCATGAGATCCTGGCCCATACCTCGGGCAAGATGCGCAAGAACCGGATCCGGGTCCTCGCAGGCGACCGCGTCAATGTCGAGATGACGCCCTACGACCTCACCAAGGGGCGCATCACCTTCCGCTTCAAATAGCCGGCGCCCGTGCGAGGGCGCCCTTCCATGGGAGAGACACGGCCATGGGAGAGGCCCCGGCGCGCTTGATCCTGGCCTCGGCCTCGCCCCGGCGTCTCGCACTGCTGCGCCAGATCGGCATCACACCCGATCTCGTCGAGCCCGCGGCGATCGACGAGGCGCCCTTGAGACGGGAATTGCCGCGCGCCCATGCCTTGCGTCTGGCCGAGGTCAAGGCGAGAGCCGTCGCGGCCCGGCATCCGGCCGCCTTTGTGCTCGGCGCCGACACGGTGGTCGCCTGCGGCCGGCGCATCCTCCCCAAGGCCCTCGACGAGCGCACGGCGCGCCGCTGCCTCGAGCTTTTGTCCGGCCGGCGTCACCGTGTGATCGGCGGCGTGGTGCTCCTGGCCCCGGACGGGCGCATGGCGCGCCGGATCGTGGTGTCCATCGTCGCCTTCGCCCGGCTCGAGCCGCGCGAGATCGAGGCCTATCTCGCCGCGGGCGAATGGCACGACAAGGCCGGCGGCTATGCCATCCAGGGCCGGGCCGCCGCTTTCGTCCGGCATCTTTCCGGCTCCTATTCCAACGTCGTCGGTCTCCCCCTTTATGAGACCGTGGCGCTTTTGCGCGGGCTCGGCTGCCGATGACGGCGCTCGCGATCGACGAGATCCTCTTCAACCTGTCGCCCGGAGAGACGCGCGCGGCCCTCGTCTCCCGGGGCCGCCTCGTCGAGCTCGCCATCGCGCGCGCGGCGCGGCCGAGCCTCGTCGGCAACATCTATCTGGCGCGTCTCGGCAAGGTGGTCGCCGGCGCCAATGGCGCCTTCGTCGAGCTGGGCAGCGGTGGCACGGGCTTCCTTCCGCTCGGCGAGATCAAGGCGCTGCATGACCGGCTCGGCGCGCCCATGCCCCGCTCGCGACACCCGAGCGAAGGGGCGGCGGCGCTGATGCAGGTCGTCAAGGATGCGACCGGCGCCAAGGGGCCGCAGCTTTCCGCGCAGCTCGCCCTGCCGGGCCGCTGGCTGGTGCTGACGCCGACCCGTGCCGGCGTTTCCGTCTCGCGCCGCATCGGCAGCATCGAGGAGCGGCGCCGGCTGGAGCGAATCCTCGCCCCCCAATTGGCGGCGGGCGAAGGCGTGACCTTGCGCACCGCCGCCGAGGGCGTCGCCGAGACAGCACTGCTCGACGAGCTCGCCCGGCTGCGCCGAGCCTGGGCGATGCTCCTCGATCGCGCCCGCGCCGCCACCCCTCCGGCACTGATCCACGCCGAGGCCGATGTGGTTGCGCGCGTGCTGCGCGACCATGGCGGCCGCGATCTGCGCCGGGTGATCTGCGACAGCCGCGAGGCCCTGGCGCGGGCCGCGGATTGCCTCGCCGGCCTGCCGGACAGCCGCATCGATCTCCAGCTCGAGCCGCCGTCCTCGCCGCTTTTTGCGCGCCACGATATCGAAGACCAGATCGCCGCCGCTCTCGAGCCCATCGTGGCGCTGCCTTCGGGCGGCCGCCTCGTCATCGGCGCCCTCGAGGCGCTCACCGCGATCGATGTCGACACGGCACGCCGCGCGGGGAGCGAGCGCTTCGAGGACGTGGTTCTCGCGGTCAATCTCGAAGCCGCCGCGGAGATCGCCCGCCAGGTGCGGCTGCGCAACCTTGCCGGCCTCATCGTGGTTGATTTCGTCCATATGGAGCGGCCGGCCTACCGCAAGCGCGTGATTGGGGCCCTGCATGCCGCCTTCGCCGACGACCCGCTTCAGGTCCGGCTCGGCGGAATGACGGCCCTTGGGCTTTTCGAGATGACGCGCAAGCGTGTCCGCCCCTCCTTGCGCGACATGCTCACGGCACCTTGCGATGCCTGCGAGGGCGGAGGCAGAGTGCGGAGCGCCGAAGCGGTCGCCTATGAGCTCTTGCGCGCGGTCGAGCGGATGGCGGCGGCGACCCCAGGCCGCGCCCTGACCGCCATCGCCGCGGCGGCGGTGATCGCCGCGCTCGAGGGTGAGGCCGGGCCGGCGCGGCGGGCGCTCGAAGCCCGTCTCGGCGCGTCCATCGCGCTGCGCGCCGATCCGCAGCGCCGACGCGAGCAATTCGAGATCGTGACCGGCTAACCATGCCGGGGCCGAGGAGCGAGCCATGGCCAAGATCGCCAAGTTTGCGCCGAAGCGGAGGGCGGCGAAGGGCTGCCCCATCTGCGGCAAGCCGAGTGCCGCGGCCTATCGCCCGTTCTGCTCCAAGCGCTGCGCCGATATCGACCTCCATCGCTGGCTCGGCGGCGTCTATCGCGTCGAGACCGACGAGACGCCCGAGGAGGCCGGGCTCGAGGGCGGCAAGGCGAAGGCGGAATCGGAAGAAGACCAATAGACAATAGAAGGGCAATAGAAGGGAAGGTGGGCCGTGAGGTTGTTCGATCTCAGGGGCAAGGTCGCCCTCGTCACCGGCGGCAACGGGGGCATCGGCCTCGGCATGGCGCAGGGCTTGGCCGAGGCTGGGGCGGCCGTCACGGTTGTCGGGCGCGACAAGGCGAAGAATGCGGCGGCGGTGAGGGCGCTCGAAAGCCTCGGCGCCAAGGCGGCGGCGATCGAGACCGACATCACCGCGGAAGAGACGTGCCGCAAGGCCGTCGCGACGACGGTCGAGCGCCATGGGCGGCTCGACATCCTCGTCAACAATGCCGGCACCAATATCCGCAAGCAGCCCGAGGCCTATGCCCTCGCCGAATGGCATACGGTGCTCGCGACGAACCTGACGAGCGCCTTCGTCTTTGCCCAGGCGGCCTATCCGACGATGCGCCAGGCTGGGGGCGGGAAGATCATCAATATCGGCTCGATGATGTCGATCTTCGGGGCCGCCTTCGCCGCGCCTTATGCCGCGAGCAAGGGCGGCATCGTCCAGCTCACCAAGGCCCTTGCCACCGCCTGGGCCAAGGACAACATCCAGGTCAATGCCGTCCTGCCCGGCTGGATCGACACCGAGCTGACGCGCACGGCGCGGCGGCAGATCGAGGGCCTGCACGAGCGGGTGCTCGCGCGCACGCCGGCGGGGCGCTGGGGCCTGCCCGAGGATCATGCGGGCATCGCCGTGTTCCTCGCCAGCCGGGCCTCGGATTTCATCACCGGGACGGCCATTCCCGTGGATGGCGGCTATGCGATCCAGGGGTGAGGGGAGGAAGGGGTGACGAGGTGGGGGCTGCCGGCCGGTCGCCGCACCTCCAGGCGGGGGCGAAACGAATGCGGCGGCGCGCGCGGCAGCGCGGCTGGACAGGCCCGGCGAAAGCCACTATACAAACGGCCTCGCCGGTGGTCCCCCCAAGGCGCGCCCAGGTAGCTCAGTTGGTAGAGCAGCGGACTGAAAATCCGCGTGTCGGTGGTTCAAATCCGCCCCTGGGCACCATTTGACAATGGTCCGTACCGGAGACATGGGTAACGGACTATTCTTGAGGCATAGGTAACACATTTTTGCCGAACGGGTTAGCGATCGGCTCGAGGCGACACGCGTCCTCGTCGAAGTAGCCGAGATCGTAAGTCATGAAGCTAGCCAGCCAGAGCTTGTCGTCGACCTGCTTGATGCCGATCTTCTGGCCGGCGAAGACGGTGGAGAGGTTGACCTTTTTTCGGTTGAGGCAG
>Ga0209061_1002644_pt1 | contig 21779 bp, 25 predicted proteins | sample Coa_R1_10_FD_187157 | JGI IMG/M metagenome (GOLD analysis project Ga0209061, IMG submission 187157) | Surface soil microbial communities from Centralia Pennsylvania, which are recovering from an underground coalmine fire - Coalmine... | ecosystem: Environmental > Terrestrial > Soil >...
CTGCCTCAACCGAAAAAAGGTCAACCTCTCCACCGTCTTCGCCGGCCAGAAGATCGGCATCAAGCAGGTCGACGACAAGCTCTGGCTGGCTAGCTTCATGACTTACGATCTCGGCTACTTCGACGAGGACGCGTGTCGCCTCGAGCCGATCGCTAACCCGTTCGGCAAAAATGTGTTACCTATGCCTCAAGAATAGTCCGTTACCCATGTCTCCGGTACGGACCGCATTTCCTTGGCGACCCCTACGGGATTCGAACCCGTGTTACCGCCGTGAAAGGGCGATGTCCTAGGCCTCTAGACGAAGGGGTCGCTAGCGGGAGAGGTAACTTTTCTCGCCCGGCTTGGCAAGCCGTTTGGGCCCGCGGAGGCGGCGGCTGGAGAGCGGCGAATATCCGCTATACCTGGCTGCGCTCGACGCTGAGCCCGAAAACGGGCCGCAGCCGCGTGCCGAGGATGCTCCCGGCGAAAGCCGCCACGAGCCAGAGCCAGCCATGGAGGCTGCCCGAGGCGATGCCGCTGAAATAGGCGCCGATATTGCAGCCATAGGCGAGGCGGGCGCCGTAGCCGAGGAGGAGGCCGCCGAGGATGGCGGCAAGAAGCGAGCGCAGCGGCGTGCGCCAGCCGGGGACGAATTTGCCGGCGAGCCCCGCCGCGAGCAAGGCGCCCAGCACGATGCCGAAATCCATCACCGAGGTGATGTCGGCGAAGACACTGGCGTGGAGTGCTGCGGCGCGGCCCGGCGCCTGCCAATAGGGCCAGGCCGCGACATCGACGCCGAGCCCTGCGGCGAGCTTCGAGCCCCAGAGGGCGAAGGCCGAGGTGATCCCCCAGGGCCGGCCCGCCAGCGCAAGCGTGGCGAAATTGCCGAGCGCCAGCGCAACGGCGCCGGCGGCAAGCGGCCAGGGCCCCCGCAGAGCGCGGCGCCAGCCGCCGGATCCCGATGCGCCGGTGACGGCGAGACGACCATGCCGGTGGCGCTCCAGCCGGATCGTGACGGCCGCGACGGCGGCGAAGATCGCCAGGTTGAGCGCGAGCGCAGGCGCCCATCCCAAGCTTTGAACGAGCGCCACCTTCCCGATATTCGGCTGCGCCGACCACCACGCCAGATCCTTGGCACCCCAGGCGGAGCCGGCGATGAAGGCCGCCAGGGTCACGAGCATGCGCGTATTGCCGCCGCCCACCGTATAGAGCGTCCCGGAGGCGCAGCCGCCGCCGAGCTGCATCCCCAAGCCGAAGAGAAAGGCGCCGACCAGCACCGATATCCCGACGGCGCCGAATTCGCCATGCACGGGATGGCCCAGCAGGGTGCCCTGAGCGAGCACGGGAAAGAAAAGAACCGCTGCGATCGCCAGCATGAGCATCTGCGCGCGCAGGCCTGCCCCACGGCGGTCCGCGATGAACACCCGCCAAGCGGAGGTGAAGCCGAACAAGGCGTGATAGAGGGCGAGGCCCAAGCCTCCGCCGAGCAGGTAAAGGGCGCCCTGGCGCCAGCCATAGCCCTCACCCAGCCAGAGAGCTCCGCCGGCGAGCAGGGCAAGCGCCGCAGCCACCACCTTGCGGTTGATGTCCAGCGCCCGGCGAGGGCGCTCGGCGAAGAGAGCGGCGTCGACAGACAGATCGGTCATGGTGTCCTCGATCCTGCAAGAAGCAGCCAAGCCCTTCGGCTTGCGAGGCGGAACATAATTTTCGCAATCTAAATCGTCAATAGATCTAAAAACACATATGTTTTGTGTTTATTAGATCAAAGCGGGCTGATTTCCGCCGCATCCTCGATGACGAGCTGGACACCGTCGGGGCCAGCCCAGGCATCGACGCGCAGATGCCCGGCGATATGGAGCGGCAGCGCCGGCATACGCAGCAGGGCCTTGCCCAGGGGCGTCTCCGCGCAGCGGAAGGCGATGCCCTTGAGGCGACCGCCCCCGGGATCGGAGAGGATGCAGCGGACATGCCCGCTCCCGACGACGTCGGCCCGCACCACGCGGGCATCGCGCACGGCGAAGACCGGCTCGGCATTGCCAGATCCGAAGGGCTGCAACTGCTCGAGGAGCGCCACCAGGTCGCGACGCGCCGCCATCAGTGACAGCGCCCCATCCAGCGCCAGCGTCGGCACCACGCGCTTCTCGCTGATCTCCGCGCCGATGCGATCCTCGAGGAATTCGCGCAGCGCGGAGATTCGCGCCGAGGCCAGCGTCAATCCCGCCGCCATGGCATGACCGCCGCCATTGGTGATCAGCCCCGCCTGCTTCGCGGCAATCACGGCGGCTCCCATATCGATCCCGCTCACGGAGCGGCCGGAGCCCTTTCCGATCGCGCCCTCCAGGGCGATCACGAAGGAGGGCCGGCTGTAGCGCTCCTTGAGCCGGCTCGCGATGATGCCGATCACGCCGGGATGCCAGCCTTCCGCTGCGGCGAAGACGATCGAGCCGGCGGGCATCGCCTCGACCTTGGCGACGGCCTCCTCCAGCATCGCGGCCTCGATGGCTTGGCGCTCTTGGTTGTAGATGTCGAGCCGCGCAGCGAGCGCCCGCGCCTCTGCGGGATCGGTCGTCGTCAAGAGGCGTACGCCGAGATCGGCCTCGCCGACGCGCCCGCCGGCATTGACCCGCGGCCCGAGAAGGAAGCCGAGATGGAAGGCGCCCGGCGCCTCGTCAATACGGGCGATATCCGCGAGTGCCGCAAGCCCAGGATTGGCGCGGCGCGCAAGGATCTTGAGGCCTTGGCGGACCAATGCCCGATTGACGCCGGTGAGCGGCACCACGTCGCAGACCGTGCCGAGGGCGACAAGATCGAGCCATTGCATCAGGTCGGGCTCGCAGCGCATCCGATACCATCCGGCCTCGCGCAGGACCCGATTGACCGCGACGACGAGGAGGAAGGCAACGCCGACGGCCGCGAGCTGGCGATGGGGACTCTCCTCATCCAGACGATTGGGGTTGACGACGGCCGTCGCCACCGGAAGCTTGGGCTCCGCCACATGGTGATCGACGACGATGACGTCGAGCCCCGCCGCCGCGGCCGCCGCCAGGGGATCGTGCGCCGCCGTCCCGCAATCGACCGTGACGACGAGCCGGAGTCCCTCCGCTCTCAGGCGCAGGAGCGCCGGGGCATTGGGGCCGTAACCCTCGCGGAGCCGGTCGGGAATATAAAGGCGCACGGGTACGCCAAGGGCGGCAAAGAAGCGCTGAAGCAAGGCGGCCGAGGTCGCGCCGTCGACATCGTAGTCGCCAAAGACGCCGATGGGCTCGGCGGACATCACGGCATCGGCGATGCGTGTCGCCGCCACGTTCATGTCGCGGAGATGAAACGGGTCAGGCAGCGAGGCGCGAAGGGTGGGATTGAGAAAGCTCTCGGCGCCGTCCAAGGCGATGCCGCGGCCGGCCAGCACCCTGGCCACTGGCTCCGGAACGGCGAGGCGCTGCGCCAGCGCAAGTGCTGCGCGGTCGTCCGCCGCGCGTTGGCGCCAGCGGCGTCCAAGAAGCGAGCGCTCGACGCCGAGGAAGGCCGCGCTCGATGCCATGGCTCCCTCCACGCGCGAGCGCCTATGCGCCGATGATGCCCGGCTTGCGCTCGAAATTGTGAATGGCCTCGATGAAGCGCACCGTGCCGGTCTTGGAGCGCATGACGATCGAATGGGTGCGCCCGCCGCCCTTCCACCGGCGCACGCCGCGCAGCAGCGAGCCGTCGGTAACCCCTGTGGCCGCGAACATCACGTCGCCCTTGGCGAGCTCGGTCAAGGCGTATTTCCGATTGAGATCGGTGATGCCCATGCGCCGGGCGCGGCCCTTCTCGTCGTCGTTGCGGAAGACGAGCCGCCCCTGCATCTGGCCGCCGATGCAACGCAGCGCCGCCGCGGCCAGCACGCCCTCGGGCGCGCCGCCGATGCCCATATAGATGTCGACGCCGCTCTCCTCGAGCGCCGTGGCGATGACGCCGCTGACGTCGCCGTCGGAAATCAGCATGATGCGCGCGCCGGCCTCGCGCACCTTGGCGATCAGCTCGGCGTGCCGCGGGCGGTCGAGGATGCAGGTGACGAGATCCGAGACCTCGCTGCCCTTCGCCTTGGCGAGGCTGCGCAGATTCTCCTGGGGCCCCGCATCGATGTCGATGACATCGTCGGGCAGCCCGCCGCCGACGGCGATCTTATCCATATAGACGTCGGGCGAATTGAGAAAGCCGCCCTGCTCCGCCATGGCGATCACCGCGAGGGCGTTGGGGCCTCCCTTGGCGGTGATGGTGGTTCCCTCGAGCGGATCGAGCGCGATGTCCACCTTGGGCCCGTCGCCCGTGCCGACCTGCTCGCCGATATAAAGCATCGGCGCCTCGTCGCGCTCGCCCTCGCCGATCACGACGGTGCCCTCGATGCGCAGTCCGTTGAGGGCGGAGCGCATGGCATCGACGGCCGCCTGATCCGCCGCCTTCTCGTCCCCCCGCCCCATCAGCCGGGAGGCGGCAAGCGCCGCCCATTCGGTGACCCGCACGACCTCGAGGGCGAGGTTGCGATCCATGCGCTGGTTTTGGGCCATGACGTCCCTCCCATTCCCGTCCGGTTGTTTTGCCGCGGCGATCAGAGCGGCTCGATGCGTATCATGCGCGGAGGCTCGCGAACCGTGTCAAGCCGCTGGATGGCCGCGAGCGCGCGCACCATCGCCGCCTCCTCGGTGACGTGGGTGGTGAGCACGACGGGCACCGTCTCGTCGGGCGCGCGGCCGCGCTGGATCATCGCCTCCATCGAGACCTGCTGGTCCCGCAGCGCCGCGGCGACGTCGGCGATCACGCCGGGGCGATCGACCACCATGAGGCGAACATAATAGGCGCCGGCGTGGCGCGCCATGGGCGCTGCCGGAAGATCCTTCAGCGCCACGGCGGGAACGCCGAAGGTCGGCGAGCGGCGGCCGAGCGCGATGTCGATGAGATCGGCAACCACCGCGGAGGCCGTGGGACCCGCCCCCGCGCCGCGGCCTTCGTATTCCGTTGCCTCGACGAAGTCGCCCTTCGCCACCACCGCGTTGAGCACGCCCTCGACATGGGCGAGCGGCGTCTGGAGCGAGACCATGCAGGGATGCACCCGCTGCTCGAGGCCATGGGGCGTGAGGCGGGCGCTGGCGATCAGCTTGATGCGGTAGCCGAGCTCTTCCGCATAGGCGATATCGAGCGGCGAGACGTGGCGGATGCCTTCCATGTGGACGCCCGCGAAATTCACCCTGCTGCCGAAAGCGAGGCTCGCCAGGATCGCAAGCTTGTGCGCCGCGTCGACGCCGTCCACGTCGAAGCTCGGATCGGCCTCCGCATAGCCGAGGCGCTGAGCATCAGCAAGCGCCGCAGCGAATTCCCGCTCATTGCGCCGCATATCCGTGAGGATGTAGTTGCAGGTGCCGTTGAGGATGCCATAGACGCGCTCGATGCGGTTGGCGGCGAGGCTCTCCCGCAACGCCTTGACGATGGGAATGCCGCCGGCCACCGCCGCCTCGAAATTGAGGGCAACCCCGGCCTGCTCGGCCCTGAGCGCGAGGCGAGTCCCGTGGGTGGCGAGAAGCGCCTTGTTTGCGGTCACGACATGGCGCCCGCGGCCGAGCGCGGCCTCGACGACGCCCATGGCGACGCCGTCGGCGCCGCCGATGAGCTCGACGACGACGTCCGTGTCCGCCTGGGACGCCATCGCCACCGCATCATCGTACCAGGTAATGCCGTCGAGCGGCATGCCGCGATCGCGATTCCGTCGCCGCGCGCTGACGCCGACCACCTGCAAAGGCCGTCCGCAGCGCTGGGCGAGAAGATCGCCATTGCGGCGGAGGACGGCGAGGACACCCGCGCCGACCGTCCCCAGGCCGGCGATGGCGATGCGAAGCGGCGCGCTCAAGATGCCAAAGCCCGATGTTTCGAGAAGTCCGTCGGCTTCTTGTGGGAAGCCAGAAAAGTCTTGATGTTACGGATGGCCTGGCGGATGCGCTGCTGGTTCTCCACGAGCGCGATGCGGACGAAGCCGTCTCCGTGCTCGCCGAAACCGATGCCCGGCGCCACCGCCACATCCGCTTCTTCCAGGAGGCGTTTCGAGAATTCGAGCGAGCCCATGCCGGCAAGCTGCGGCGGGATCGGCGCCCAGGCGAACATCGAGGCCGGCGGCGTCGGCACTGGCCATCCGGCCGCGGCCAGGCCTTCGATGAGAACATCGCGGCGGCGCCGGTAGCGGCGGCGCATCTCCTCGACGCAATCCTGCGGGCCGTTGAGCGCGGCCGTGGCCGCCACCTGGATCGGCGTGAAGGCGCCGTAGTCGGTATAGGACTTGACGCGCGCTAGGGCCTCGATGAGCCGCGCGTTTCCCGTCATGAAGCCGATGCGCCAGCCGGCCATCGAATAGGTCTTGCTCGTCGAGGTGAACTCGACGGCGATCTCCTTGGCGCCCTTCACCTGCAGCACCGAAGGCGGCGGCACGCCGTCGAAATAGACCTCGGCATAGGCAAGATCGGAGACGAGCCAAAGCCCCTGATGGCGGCAGAACTCGACCAGCTCCTCATAGAAGGCAAGCGTCGTCAGCCGCGCCGTCGGGTTCGAGGGATAGTTGACGACAACGGCGAGAGGCTTCGGCACCGAATGCTGCACCGCGCGCTTCAGCTCGGTCATGTAATCGTGCTCGGAGGTGAAGGGAATGTGTCGCACCGCAGCGCCCGCCAGGATGAAGGCGTAGGCGTGGATGGGGTAGCTGGGATTGGGGACGAGCACCACATCGCCAGGGCCGGTGATGGCCTGAGCCAGGTTCACCAGCCCCTCCTTGGAGCCGATCGTGACAATGGTCTCGCGCTCGGGATCGATCTCGACCCCGAAACGCCGCGCGTAATAGGCGGCGTTCGCCCTCCTTAGGCCCGGAATGCCGCGCGACGTGGAATAGCGATGGGTGCGCGGGTTCTGCACCGTCTCGATCAGCTTGTCGACGATGTGCTTGGGCGTCGGGTCGTCCGGGTTTCCCATGCCGAAGTCGATGATGTCGCGCCCCGCCGCGCGCGCGCGCGCTTTCATCGCATTGACCTCGGCGAAGACGTAGGGCGGCAAGCGCTTGATGCGATAGAAGTCCTGGTCCATGGGATCCCGCTGCTGCGTGTTCGCCTTCGGAAGAGCTCGCGCCGTTGCGCGACGACAATGACAATGACGACGCGCTCGCCTATTTATCGCTCAAACGGTTAACTTTCGAGGAAAATTCGTCGGCGTCGGCCTGCGCGAGCCCGGCTATTTCGCCTGCAGGGTCACGGGCGTGCCATGGGGCGTCCTCCGGTAGGCTTCCGCCCAGGCTGCCTTCCGCGCTTCCAGCGCGCTCGGCGCGGCAAGCCCCTTCGCCGCGGCGAGGCGCTCCAGGGCCTTCAGCCAGTGCATATAATAGTCGGACCCGTCGTCGGGCTCACCGCGAGCTTCCGCAGCCCGAAGCTCGGCGGCCAATGCCGCCGCCCACTCCGTCCAGGTGAAGTGCCCCGCTTCCGACAGCGTCACCGCAAGGGCGAAGGCCTGGGCCTGCCAGGGCTCGGCGAAGACGGGGCCGCCATCATCCCGAGGCAGGCGGGGCAGAGCATCGAGTCGCCTTGGCTCAGGCCGGCTCAAGGTGGTCGTCCCACAAGTCGATATAGACGGCATCCCGTGGTGACGCCTCAGCGCCCCAGAGCTCGCGCGCCGAGAAGCGCACCGCGTATAGATGCTGCGGCTTCTCGCCCCGGAAATGCGCGTTCGAATCCGGAAAGACATGCACGCCGTGATCGCGCTCGATCACGCCGAGCTTGCCGCGCGCGTAGCGCGGCAGGCGCGTGTGGCCGATGGGATTGATGTTTCTGGCGCGCACCGTCATGCCGGGCTTGAAGCGCGGCGACACTGGGACGTCGCGCGTCGCCGGTCCGCCTTTCGCCAGCATGGCAGCCACGTCTCCTGCCGTGAGCGGCGGGATCGCGTGTGGCGCGCCGGGTTCCGGCCGGCCGCTCGCCAATTCCGCGCGCGTGAGGAGGCCGCGCTCGATCATGAGCATCTCGAGCCCGGCGATCCATTTCTCGTAATAGCTCATGCGCAGATAGTCGGCCGCGGGAATGCGCTCGCGGGCATGGCGCGATGCGTCGATGTTCCACTTGCGCCATGCCCCCATGGCCAGGGTGATCGCCAGGGCGCGCGCTTCCCATCGCGCGTGAAAGACGGGCTCGTTCGGCTCAGGTGCCACCGGACCCATGCCGTGCATTCCGCCCATATCGTGCACGCCGTTCATCGGCGGCCTCCGGCCTGCGGCGCCTTCACCTTCGCGACGCCGATCATGGCGTCGCGCGTGACGAGATCGGCAAGCGCCGCCTCGTCCAGATGCTCCGTTCCCGTCGGGCGCTCCGGCAGCACGAGATAGCGCACTTCGGCGGTGCTGTCCCAGACCCGGATTTCGACCTCTTCGGGCAGATCGAGGCCGAATTCGCGCAGCACGCCGCGAGGATCGATGACGGCGCGCGAGCGGTATGGCGCCGATTTGTACCAGACCGGGGGCAATCCCAAGACCGTCCACGGATAGCAGGAGCAGAGGGTGCAAACGACGAGGTTATGGGTCTCGGGCGTATTCTCGACGGCGACTATGTGCTCGCCTTGGCGTCCCGTATAGCCGAGCTCCGCGATGGCTGCCGTCGCATCGGCCAGAAGGCGCTTCTTATAGGTCGGATCGACCCAGGCGCGGGCAACCACCCGCGCGCCATTGCGGGGCCCGACCTTGCGCTCGTAGGTGTCGATCAATTCGTCGAGCGCCGCCGGGTCGACCAGCCCCTTCTCAACGAGAAGGGATTCGAGCGCCTTGACCCGCAGCGCCGGATCCGACGGCAGGTCCTGTCCGGCGTGATCATGGGAATGATCGTGATGATGAGCATCCATGAGAGCCCCAAGCCGTTATCCGCGCAATTTTATGTCCGGGCCATCTTAGCGGACCCATTCGGCGCTGTCATCGCGGCCAGGCCGGCGCTCCGTTCCGCTCAAGGAAGATGTCGACGCGCTGGTTCGCCGCCTCGCCGGCCACGCCGGCAACCGCTTGGACGGGAGCGCTGTCGCCCTCGGCGGTCACGATCACCTGGGAAGGCGACGCGCCGAGCCGAATCAAGATCCCGGCCACCGCGTTCGCGCGATCGAGCGATAAATTGAAATCGGCTGCCTTGGCCGCCTCTCCTTCCGTCGCGCCGGAGCGGCTGGCGGCGTGGCCGACCACCTGCAGGGTTCCATCGCTCTGGCGCAATTGCCGGATGATCGGCTTGAGCTTCTCGATTTGCGCCGGGTCGATCTGCGCCGAGCCCTGATCGAACAGGACGACGCCAACCCGCTCGGGCTTGCCCACGGCGCCGAAGGCCGGCGCATTGCCTGGCAGCGTCGCCTCGCTCTCGGCCGCTCCCGTCGCCCGTGGTGCCGAGGGCGGCTGTGGCTGCGGGCTCGCCGAGGAGCCGCGCGGCGATGCGGGCGTGGGCAGCGCCACTGGCTGCTGGGCGTTGACGAAGCCCGGCGGCAGAGGCGGCGGCGGCGAGGGTATCGCCAACCCGCCGGCATTGGGTTGGTAGGTCTGGCTTCGGGCGTCTGCGGTGAGTTGCTGCTGCACGCGCGCGCGCTCCTCCGACGACATGATGGGGGACGGGCGGCTCGGCACCGAAGCGAGGTTCGGATACGGCTGATCGGTCCCGGGGACGGGCTGGTCGACATGAGGGATCAGCCGATCCCGCGGATCGAGACCGCCCTGACAAGCGGCAAGCAGGGCGACGGCGGCGCAGGCAAGGCCGAGCCGCTGGAACCGCCCCGGCCGCTTGCCGGCTCCATCCCGCATCGCCATCACCTCAGTCCCTCGGCGCGCTCGCGGCAATCATGGGCGCCGCCGCCGGATATATTAATATCGGTTGTGGCCCTCCTGTAACGGAACCATATAAGATGCGCAAGATTCCGCGCGGCTTGCCGACGGCCGCCGCGCGACCGCGTTAGAACGACCGGGAGCGCCCATGTCCACCGAGGCCGAAGGCGAGCCGAACCGTCCCGACATCAAACTGCCCGACCCCGTCGAGCTGTCGCGGGCGATGGCGAAGATCGCCGAGCGCAGCCAGCGCCTCGTGACCGAGTTTCTCGCCCGTCAATCCACCGACAACCATGTCGGCATGGCGGACCCGCTCAACGTCGGCAGCGCCTTCATCGAGATGACCGCACGGCTCATGGCCAATCCCGCCAAGCTCGTCGAGGCGCAGGTGAGTCTCTGGCGCGATTATATGGCCCTGTGGCAGAACACGACCCGCCGCTGGCTCGGCGAGCCGGTGGAGCCGATCGCGACGCCCAATCCCGAGGACCGGCGCTTCAAGGACCCCTCCTGGGAGGACAACCAGCTCTTCGACTTCATCAAGCAGTCCTATCTGCTTTCGGCGCGCTGGATTCAGAACACCGTGCGCGAGGTCGACGGCCTCGACGAGAAGACGGCCAAGAAGGTGGATTTCTATACCCGCCAATTCGTCGACGCGATGGCGCCGAGCAATTTCGTGATGACGAATCCCGAGGTGTTGCGCACCACGATCGAATCGGGCGGCGAGAACCTCGTCAAGGGGCTCTCCAACCTGCTCGCCGATCTCGAGCGCGGCAAGGGAAAGCTGCACATCAAGATGACGGATATGGAGGCGTTCCGGCTCGGCGAGAACATCGCCGTGACGCCGGGCAAGGTCGTGTTCCAGAACGACCTCCTCCAGCTCATCCAATACATGCCCACGACCGACGAGGTGTACCGGCGGCCGCTCCTCGTGATCCCGCCGTGGATCAACAAGTATTACATCCTCGATCTCCGCGAGAAGAACTCCTTCATCAAATGGGCGGTCGCGGAAGGTCACACCGTTTTCGTCGTGTCCTGGGTCAACCCGGATGAGCGCCTCGCCGCGAAGACCTTCGAGGACTACATGAGCGAGGGCCTTCTGGCGGCGCTCGATGCCGTCGAGCTCGCGACCGGCGAAAGCGAGGTCAATGTCATCGGCTACTGCCTCGGCGGCACGCTGCTGGCCTGCACGCTCGCCTATATGGCGGCCAAAGGCGACGAGCGCTTCAAGAGCGCCACCTTCTTCACGACGATGGTCGATTTCGAGGAGGCGGGCGAGCTCGGCGTCTTCATCGACGAGGAGCAGCTTGCCTCCCTTGACGAGATGATGCGCGAGCGCGGCTATCTCGAAGGATCGGCCATGGCGACGACCTTCAACATGCTGCGCGCCAATGACCTCATCTGGTCCTTCGTCGTGAACAATTATCTCCTCGGCAAGGATCCGTTCCCCTTCGACCTCCTCTATTGGAACGCCGATTCCACGCGCATGCCGGCCGCCATGCACAGTTTCTATCTGCGGAACATGTACCAGGAGAACCGCCTGGTGAAGCCCGGCAGCATCACGCTTCGCGGCGTGCCGATCGATCTTGGCCGCATCTCCCTGCCCGTTTTCATCCTCTCCACGCGCGAGGACCATATCGCGCCATGGAAATCGACCTTCGCGGCCACCCGCCTCTACAAGGGGCCCGTCAGGTTCTGCCTCTCCGCCTCGGGGCATATCGCGGGCGTCGTCAATCCGCCGGCGGCACAGAAATACTGCTATTGGACGAGCAGCAAGAAGGCCAAGACGCCCGAGGAATGGCTGGCCGGGGCCGAACAGCACGCCGGCTCCTGGTGGCCGGAATGGGGGAAATGGATCGCCCAATTCGGCGACGGCAAGGTCAAGGCGCGCATGCCCGGCAACGGCAAGCTCAAGCCGATCGAGGACGCGCCGGGCTCCTATGTGCGCGTGAAATCGGAAAGGTAGAGCGCGAGAAATTTAGATTGACAGATCTCGTTTGTCGCTCCCGCGAAAGCGGGAGCATAGGAAATGCTGGAGTCCCGCTTCCGCGGGAATGACGGCTTTTGTCAGTGATCCGATCCAAACTCATCCTTGCTCTAACGATTCGCAGCGGCAGCGTCGTGCCACCCTCGCAGCGCCGCTACCCGATCGTATTGCGATATTGCGCGGCCAGCTCGCGGTAATGCGCCGCGATGTAGCGGGTCTCGGCACGGTCGTCGTCACTGAGGTCGCGCAAATATCGCGCCGGATAGCCGCCCCAGAGCTGGCCGGACTTCACGCGCTTCCCCGGCGTCACCACCGCGCCACCGGCGACCATCGCGTTCTTTTCGACGACGACGCGATCCATCACGGAGGCGCGCATGCCGATGAAGCAGGAATCCTCCAGGGTGCAGGCGTGGATCAGGCAGCAATGGCCGATCACAACGCCATCGCCGATCACGGTCGGCATGCCCCCTTCGCCATCGCGATCGCTGTTGACGTGGATGACCGTTCCGTCCTGGATGTTCGTATCGCGCCCGACGCGGATGAAGTTGACGTCGCCGCGCAGCACGCAGCCGAACCAGATCGAGGCGCCGGGGCCGATCTCCACGTCGCCGATGATGGTCACCGTCGGGGCGACGAAGGCGTCCGTCGCGATCCTCGGATGCTTGCCCTTGAAGGGGAGGACGAGTCCGGCCATGGTGCCCCTCACGGAAAGAGCGGCTGCTGCTCGAGGCCCGTCGTCTCCGCCAATCCTTGCATCACGTTCATGTTCTGGATCGCCTGGCCCGACGCCCCCTTGACCAGATTGTCGATCGCGGCCAGCAGGATCGCGCGCCCGGGGACGCGATCCGCGAACACGCCGATGAGGCAGTGATTCGAGCCGCGCACATGGCGCGTCGCCGGTGCGACACCCTTGGGCACCACGCGGACGAAGGGCTCGCCCTCATAGCGCTGCGCCAGGGTCGCGCGCAGATCATCGGCGCTGGCGCCGTCCGCCAGCCGCACATAGATGGTCGAGAGGATGCCGCGATTCATCGGCATCAGATGCGGGGTGAAGTTCACCGTGACCTTGCGCCCGGCGGCCTCCGACAGGCCCTGCTCGATCTCGGGCGCATGGCGGTGCTTGGCGACGCCATAGGCGTTGATGCCCTCGCTCACCTCGCCGAACAGCATGTCCTCGCGCGCCGAGCGGCCGGCGCCAGTAACGCCCGACTTGGCGTCGATGATGATGTCGTCGGGGTCGATCTGGCCGGCCTCGACGAGCGGCACCAGGGGGAGCTGAGCGCTGGTGGGATAGCAGCCCGGATTGGCGACGAGCCGCGCCTCCTTGATCGCCGCGCGCCTGATCTCGGTGAGGCCGTAGACGGCCTCCTTTTGCAATGCCGGCGCGCGATGGGCATGACCGTACCATTCGGCATAGGTGGCGATGTCCGCGAGGCGGAAATCCGCGGAAAGATCGACCACCTTGAGTCGCTCGGGAAGGGCCGCGATCACCTCCTGGGTCGTGCCGTGGGGAAGCCCGCAGAAGACGACCTCGGTGCGGTCCCAGTCGGCATCGTCGATCTTGATGAGGTTGGGGAGATCGAGCCCGCCGAGATGGGGGAACACCTCGGCCAGCCGCTTGCCCGCGTGGCGGTCGGCGGTGAGCGTGGTGATCTCGGCCTCGGGATGGCGCGAGAGGAGGCGGATGAGCTCGGCGCCGGTATAGCCGCTTGCGCCGAGAATGCCGATCTTGATCCGGTTCGACTTGCTTGCCATGGCATTTTGCCTTTTCGACTGGTCGAAGAGTAAGACCTGAATGCGCATACGAAAAGGGGCGTCCCCGCAAGGACGCCCCTTTTCCGGAAAGCCGATCCTCGAGGGATTAGCGCTTCGAGAACTGGAAGCTACGTCGCGCCTTGGCGCGGCCGTATTTCTTGCGCTCGACGACGCGCGCGTCGCGGGTGAGGAAGCCCGCCTGCTTCAGCGCCGGGCGCAGGTCCGGCTCGTAATAGGTGAGGGCGCGGCTGATGCCGTGGCGCACCGCACCCGCCTGGCCGGAGAGGCCGCCACCGGTCACAGTGGCGACGACGTCGTATTGGCCGAGGCGATTGGTGGTGGCGAAAGGCTGGTTGATCAGCATGCGGAGGACCGGCCGCGCGAAATAGACTTGGATCTCGCGCCCGTTGACCACGACCTTGCCGTTGCCGGGCTTGATCCAGACGCGCGCGACGGCGTTCTTGCGCTTGCCCGTGGCATAGGCGCGCTTGAGCGCATCGATGCGCGGCGCCGCCGCGATTTCCTTCTGCTCGGCCATCTCAGGCGCTCCTGACCTTGTTCTTCGGGTTGCGCGCAGCGAAATCGATTCGCTCGGGCTGCTGCGCCTCGTGGGGATGGCTCGTCCCGGCGTAGACCCGGAGGTTGCTCATCTGCTTGCGTCCGAGCGGTCCGCGCGGGACCATCCGCTCAACCGCCTTGTAGATTGCCCGCTCCGGATGCTTGCCGCCGAGGATCTGGCCCATCGAGCGCTCCTTGATGCCGCCCGGATAGCCGGTGTGCCAGTAGAACTTGCGGTCCTTGAGTTTATTGCCGGTCAGACGCACCTTCTCCGCGTTGATCACCACGACATTGTCGCCGCAATCGACGTGCGGCGTGAAGATCGCCCGATGCTTGCCGCGCAGGCGCCGCGCGATCTCGACGGCAAGCCGGCCCAGCACGACGCCCTCGGCATCGAACAGGACCCACTTCTTCTCGACCTCCGCCGGCTTGGCCGAATAGGTCTTCATCGTTCTCACCAGTTTCCGCTGGAAAACCGGGGGTTGCCGACGCCCTGCCCGGCAAGCCCCCTCGAAAGCGGCGCGGAGTATGCCATGGGAATCCCCAGTGTCAACCGAATTCCGCTAAGAATTCCACATAGTTGCTTTTGCGGTATCATGGTACCGCGCCGCTCGGGCGGTGGCCTGTGCCCGGCAAGGCATAGGTGCCGGTGATATGCGCCACGGGCTCGGCCTCGCCCTCCGAGAAGAGCACGACCTCGATCACCGCGAGCCGGCGGCCCAGTCGCAGCATGGCGGCCTCGGCGATCACGTCGACGGGCTTGGGCGCGCGTAGGAAATGGATCGTGAGATTGCTCGTCACCGCCATGACGGCATCGCCGCGCATCCCCAGCACGACGGCGTACATGGCGCAATCCGCGAGCGTCATCAGCGCCGGGCCGGCAATGGTGCCACCGGGGCGCATGAGCTCGCGTCGTGCCGGCATGCGGATGACCGCCTTGCCATCCCCGAGCGCCTCGACACGGAAGCCGAGCCACTGGCCCATGGGAAGGTCTCGCTCGATCAAGGCCTGAAACTCGGCAAGTCCCATTCGATGGGTCGTCATGTTCCTGCACCTCTCCGTCCCTTCTCCGTCGACCGCACCGCACCCTGCCGAGGCGCGTGCCGTAAAATCTCGTGCCGCCTGCGTGAGAAACGGTAAATTGACGTTTACGTAAAGAGGAGACTACCGTCGAGCATCAGTCCATGTCGACATGGGAGGCGAGCCATGGCCGTGAGCGTGGAAAGGAACGGACCCGTCACGACGGTGATCATGCGCCGTCCGGAAGCCAAGAACGCCGTCGATCCGACGACGGCCCGGGCGCTCCATGACGCCTTTCTTGCCTTTGAGCATGACCCCGATGCCAGCGTCGCGGTCTTCTTCGGCGATCACGGCGCCTTCTGCGCCGGCTACGACCTCAAGGCGCTCGCCTCGGGGGAGGGCGAGGACTGGGTCAACCGGCTCCGCTTTCCCGACGAGCCGCGGCGCGACCTGGTCGGTCCCATGGGCCCATCGCGGCTCGAGCTGTCGAAGCCCGTCATTGCCGCTGTCGAAGGTCCGGCGGTGGCCGGCGGGACCGAGCTCGCGCTGTGGTGCGATTTCCGCGTCATGGCAGAGGATGCCTATTTCGGCATCTATTGCCGCCGCTGGGGCGTGCCCCTCATCGACGGCGGCACGGCGCGGCTGCCACGGCTCGTCGGCATGGGCCGGGCCCTCGAGATCATCCTCACCGGACGCAAGGTTCCGGCCGAGGAAGCCTTGCGGATCGGCCTCTGCGAATATGTCGTGCCCAGAGGGACGTCGCGGGCCAAGGCGGAGGCGCTGGCCGCCGAGATCGCCCGCTTCCCCCAGGCCTGCGTCCGGGCCGACCGCGCCTCGGTCTATGGCCAGCAGGGGCTTGGCCTCCATGAGGCGCTGCGGAGCGAGTTCGCTCGCGGATTGCCGGTTATCGCCCAGGAATCGGTGCTGGGCGCCGGACGCTTCGCCGGCGGCAAAGGCCGCGGCGGCGATTTCCGGGACATCTGACCTCGCCCCGCGTGATCGGGCGTGGCGGCGAGATTTGCGGGGGCGAGGCGCCGGGGTATATTAACGCCACCACGGAGAAGGAGCCGCCGTCATGACTGCCGCCGCGCCGAGCATCGTCAACGAGCCGATCCTGCTGCGCGACGATCGCGGCGGCGTGACGACGCTCACCCTCAACCGCCCGCGCCAGTACAACGCGCTCTCCGAGGCGCTGCTCGACGAGCTGATCGCCGCTTTTGCCGCGCTCGCCGGCGATGAGGCCGTGCGCGTCGTCGTGCTCGCCGGCAACGGCCCCGCCTTCTGCGCCGGCCACGACCTCAAGGAGATGCGCGCACGCCCGGATCAGGATTACTATCGCGCTCTCTTCGCCAAATGCGGCCGCATGATGCAGGCGATCACGGCGCTGCCTCAGCCGGTGATCGCGCGCGTGCACGGGATCGCCACCGCCGCGGGATGCCAGCTCGTGGCGACCTGCGACCTCGCCATCGCCTCGAATGCCGCGCGCTTCGCCACCTCGGGCATCAATGTCGGGCTCTTCTGCTCGACGCCGGCGGTGGCGCTCACGCGCAACGTCTCGCGCAAGCAATCCTTCGAGATGCTGATGACGGGCGACTTCGTCTCGGCCGAGGAGGCCGTCAAGCGCGGCCTGATCAACCAGGTCGTCGAGCCCGCGGCACTCGATGGGGCGATCGCGGCGCTCGCCGATAAGATCAAGGCCAAGTCGCCTGTCGCCGTGCGCGTCGGGAAGCAGATGTTCTATAAGCAGATCGAGCAGGGTCTCGCCGCCGCTTATGATTATGCGGGCGAGGTCATGGCCTGCAACATGATGGCGGAGGACGTGGCGGAAGGCATCGATGCCTTTGCGGCCAAGCGGGCGCCGGTCTGGAAGGGCCGTTGACATCGCCGCTGCTCCTTCTTCATCCGATCGACATTGTCCGACCGCCGGGAAACGTACGAGCATGAGCGATCCGACCGACCGTGAGCACTATTCCGACGACTATCTTCTCGATATCCTGAAGAATGATCGCGTGATCGCGATGGTCGGCGCCAGCCCGAATTGGAACCGGCCGAGCTACTTCGCCATGAAGTATCTCCAGGGCAAGGGCTACCGGGTGATCCCGGTCAACCCCGTCGCCGTGGCCGAGCCCATTCTCGGCGAGAAGGTCTATGCGAGCCTCAAGGACATCCCCGTCAAGGTCGATATCGTCGACATCTTCCGCAAGTCCGAGGCGGTGCCGCCCATCGTCGACGATGCGATCGCGATCGGCGCCAAGGTGGTCTGGATGCAGCTCGGCGTCCGCCACCCGGAAGCGGCGGCCAAGGCCGAGCGCGCCGGCATCAAAGTGGTGATGAACCGCTGCATCAAGATCGAGTTCGGCCGGCTCTCGGGCGAGCTCTCCTGGAGCGGCATCAATTCGGGCATCATCTCCAGCAAGAGACGGAAGCTCCTGGCATGAGCGCAAAAAAGAACGACGGCTTCGGCTTCGAGACCCGCGCCATCCATGCGGGCGCGCAGCCTGATCCGGTGACCGGCGCGCGCAACACGCCGATCTATCAGACGACCGCCTACGTCTTCGACGACGTCGATCACGCGGCGTCGCTCTTCAATTTGCAGACTTTCGGCTACATCTATACGCGGCTCACCAACCCGACGGTGGCCGTGCTCGAGGAGCGTGTCGCCAGCCTCGAGGGCGGACGCGGCGCTGTCGCTTGCGCGTCGGGTCACTCGGCCCAGCTCCTGGCGTTCTTCTCCCTGATGGAGCCCGGCGACGAGTTCGTCGCCTCGCGCAATCTCTATGGCGGCTCGATCACCCAGTTCGTCCACACCTTCCGCAAGTTCGACTGGCACGTGCACCTCGTCGATCCGCGCGATCCGGAGAACTTCCGCAAGGCCCTGACGCCGCGATGCAAGGCGATCTTCGCCGAGCAGCTCACCAACCCGACGGGGGTGGTCATCGACATCGAGGCGATCGCGGGAATCGCCCACGAGGCGGGCATCCCGCTCATCGTCGACAACACCATGCCGAGCCCCTATCTCTGCCGACCCTTCGAATGGGGGGCGGATATCGTCGTGCACTCGATGACGAAATTCCTCGGCGGGCACGGCACCTCGATGGGCGGCATTGTCGTCGAGTCGGGCAAGTTCGATTGGGGCCAGAATGACAAGTTTCCCTCCATGACCAGGCCCGATCCGGCCTATCACGGGCTGACCTTTCACGAGACCTTCGGCGATTTCGGCTACACCATGAAGACGCGTGCCGTTGGCCTTCGCGATCTCGGCCCGGCGCTGTCGCCGCTCAATGCCTTCTTCATCCTGACGGGAACCGAGACGCTCGCGCTGCGCATGGAGCGCCATGTCGCCAACGCGCAGAAGGTGGCCGAGTTCCTCGAAAGCCACCCGGCCGTCGCCTGGGTGTCCTATGCCGGCTTGCCCTCGAGCCCGTATCACGCGCTCGCTCGGAAATACCTCCCCAGGGGTGCGGGCGCGGTCTTCACCTTCGGCGTCAAGGGCGGCTACGAGGCCGGCACCAAGGTGGTGGAGGCGTGCCAGCTCTGGTCGCATCTCGCCAATGTCGGCGACACCCGCTCCCTCATCCTTCACCCCGCCTCCACCACCCATCGCCAGCTCACCGACGAGCAGCGGCTGGCCGCCGGTGCCGGCCCCGACGTCATCCGGCTCTCGGTCGGTCTCGAGACGCCGGAGGACATCATCCGCGATCTCGATCAGGCGCTCTCGGCATCGGCGAAGCCGGGGCGCAAAGCGGCGGAATGACGGAGCGTCGGCACATCGCCGGCAGCGGACGAAAGAGATCGTTTACACGACGGGGAGATAATCCACAGAATGTCGGCTCGCGAGGCATGGTGCCGCGCCCTGTCTCGTTGCCCGCCCAGTGGATACGCACCTCGTGACGAGAGCCTCCTTCTCCGCGCCTTCCGACAATGCCAGGCTCGGCATCGCCTATATGCTGGGCTCGGCCTTCCTCTTCAATATCGTGAATGCGCTCGCCAAATGGCTCTCGGCGGACTACTCGATCATCGAGATCACGTTCTTCCGCAGCTTCTTCGCCTTCATCCCCTGCCTCATCGCAGTGGCCTCGGGGCCGGGGATCGGCGCGCTGCGGACCCAGCGCCCCTGGCTGCATCTCTTCCGCGGCAGTGCCGGCTTCACCTCGACCCTGCTCGCCTTTACCTCCTTCAGCCTGCTGCCGATCGCCGATGCCGTCGCGATCTCCTTCGCGACCCCCCTCTTCCTCACGGCCCTCTCGGTGCCGATGCTGGGCGAGAAGGTCGGCGTCTATCGCTGGAGCGCCGTCATTGTCGGCTTTCTCGGCGTGATGGTGATGGCGCGCCCGTCGGGGACAGGGGCGAGCCTCGGCTTTACGACCGCCGTCGCGAGCACGGTGCTGAACGCGCTCATCATGATTACGGTGCGTCGACTCGGCCGCACGGAGATGCCGATCACGATCCTCTTTTATCAGGCGCTCATCTGCACGACGGCCAGCACGCTTCTCCTCCCGTTCGGCTGGACGATGCCGACGCTCGCGGATTTCGCGCTGTTCGTTCTGCTCGGGCTTGTCGGCTTCGCCGGCCAGTTCTGTCAGACGCAGGCCTTCCGCTACGGCCCGGTAGCGGTGGTCGGTCCCTTCAACTACACCGGCCTCGTCTGGGCGACGGTGTTCGGCTATCTCGTGTGGAGCGATCTTCCCGGTCCCCGCACCATCCTCGGCGGCTCGATCGTGATCGCGAGCGGCATCTATATCTTGTATCGGGAAACTCGCCGCGCCGTCGCCGTGGTGAGCGCCGTGCCGCCGCAATCGGGCTAAGCCGACCCCGACACCGTCTCCTTTTCGACGTATTCGAGGAAATCCCGATTGCCGCCCCGGATCGGCAGCGCCACCACGCACGGCACGGCATAGCTGTGCAGCGCCTTCACCCGCGCCGTCAGACGCTCGACGAGCTCCGCCTTGGTCTTGAGAACGAGGGACACTTCCTCCCCCTCCTCGACCTCTCCCTCCCACCAATAGACGGAACGGATGGCGCCCAGGATGTTGGCGCAAGCGGCAAGCCTTTCCCGAACGAGCGTATGGGCGATGGCCTTGGCCTCGTCCTCGCCCGACGTCGTGATATAGACCAAGGCGATGCTCACCATGACCTCCTCTTCGGGCTGATGGTCAGGACCCCGCACTTGAACGACAAATCTGATCTACCCTAGGATAGCACGTGGTGGGGAGCGGCCGGACCTCGCGGGAGCCGCAAGGGGGCGTCAATGGACAGGGTAGGGAACGTCGTCAAGCTTCCGGTCCGACGGAGCCGGACGCCGCGGGCGCTGCGGCCGAGCACTGTGCAGCGCAGCTGGCTTTTGCGCGGTCTCGATCAGCCCGGCGGCAAGCTGCCCCTCTTCGACAGCGACGGCAGGCGCGTCGATCCGCGCACCATCAAGAGCTGCATCGAGAATGGCTGGGCCGAGCCCTGGTTCCACAACCCGCTCAAGCCCGACTGGCTCGTCTGCAAGCTGACCGAGGCCGGCCGCAATGTGCTTCAAGCGCGTTAGCAGAGCCTGCCGCGGCTGCCCGGCGCGCCGCGCGATCCAACTCGTCCTCACGGCAGCGCTTCTCATGCTCGGCGCCTGCGGCGTCAATGGCAGCGCAGGCGGCGGCGGCTCGGAAGGCGGCCAGCACGGCCATCTCAAGCTGAACCTGCCGTTCTAAAAGGACACCGAGCACACGCGCTTCTGCGTGAGGAAGAGATCGCGGCACTCGAGCGGAAGGAGATCGACCTCTCCCGCAAGACCGCCGGGCGTCGGAGACGGGGCTCACGCGAAAGCTGCCCTTGCACCAGCCCGCGATGTGTATATATTCTGCCGTCAATACACATTGACCGGATCGTAGAATGCGAACCAACATCGAAATCAACGACAAGTTGCTGTCTCAAGTCATGAAGGTATCCGGCCTATCGACCAAACGTGCCGCGGTAGAAGAGGGCTTGCGGCTGCTGCTCCGCGTGCGCAAGCAGGCCAAGGCGCTGCGGGAACTCAAGGGGCTGGGATGGGAAGGTGATCTGGACGAAATGCGTCAGGATCGCCTGACACGGCGGTCGTGATTCTCGTTGACAGCTCCGTCTGGATCGCGCATCTGCGGGGCGATCAAACGTCTGCGACCGCCAAACTCGAAGCCGCCGCCAGCCGGGAACCCCTCCTGATCGGGGACCTCATCCTGCTTGAGGTTCTCCAGGGCGCCCGCGACGAGATGCATGCCGCACGCATCGAACGCGGCTTGCGCCGATACGCTATCGTGCCGCTTCTGGATGCCGATCTTGCTCCTCGCGCCGCGCGGAATTATCGCAAGCTGCGGGAACTGGGCATTACGATCCGAAAGACGGCCGACATCATCATCGGCACCTTCTGCATCGAACACCATCACGCGCTGCTGCACGACGACCGCGATTTTGCACCAATGGAGGAACACCTCGGCCTTATGGTCGCGTAAGATCGCGAGCGAGGGAGTTCCGACGGATAACGCAGCGCATTTTGGATTTGTGCTTCCCGAGACATAGGTGACACTTCATACCGGAGACATGGGTAACACTTTGGGCATTTTCGGGGGGAGCCGGGGATGCCGTGGAAGGAGTGTCGCCCAATGGATGAGCGTATTCGTTTTGTGG
>Ga0209061_1002645_pt1 | contig 21778 bp, 19 predicted proteins | sample Coa_R1_10_FD_187157 | JGI IMG/M metagenome (GOLD analysis project Ga0209061, IMG submission 187157) | Surface soil microbial communities from Centralia Pennsylvania, which are recovering from an underground coalmine fire - Coalmine... | ecosystem: Environmental > Terrestrial > Soil >...
GTGCTCTATGAGTCAGGGCGGTCAGAGAGGGGTTTCGGGAGGGCGGCCGACCTCGGCCTCGAGTTCTTTCATCGTGGGCATGGCGTCAGCGCAGGCCAGGCGTCCGGCCACGATGGCGCCGGCGGCGTTGGCCCACCGCGCGCACTCCTCGGGGGACCAGCCGCCGAGCAGCCCGTGGACCAGCGCCCCGCCGAAGGCGTCGCCGGCGCCGAGGCCGCAGACCACCTCCACCGGCTGGGCCGGGATCATCTGCTGGTGGTCGGGGGTGGCCACCAGGACCCCGTCGCCGCCCTGCTTGACCAGGGCCAGCTCGACGCCGAGGTCGAGCAGCCGGCGGGCGGCTTCGATCGGCTCACGGGTGCCGACCGCCACCTCCACCTCGGCCCGGTTGCCGACGACCACGTTGACGTGCTGCAGGATGTCCCGGTAGGCCCGCCGGGCGTCCTCCGGCGACGGCCAGAACATGGGCCGCCAGTCGAGATCGAACACGCTCCAGCGGCCGCTGCCCTGGGCCGGGCGGCCCCGGTGGGCCAGCATCTGCAGCTGGGTGCCGCGGGCCGGCTCGACCGACGCCCCGGTGCCGGTCACCCAGAAGAGCGGGACCTCCTTGACGACCTCCCACGGCACGTCCTCCGGGGTGAGGGTCAGGTCGGGCGCCACCGGCAGCCGGTAGAAGAGCAGCGGCGGGTCGGCCGGCGGGTCGAGGGCGCAAAAGGTGACCGGCGTGAGCAGGTCGGGGGCGGTGCCGACGTAGGAGGGGTCGACCCCGAAGCCCCGCAGGGCGTCCCGGATGTAGACGGAGAACGGGTCGGGCCCGACCTTGGTCAGGACGGCGGTGCGCCGGCCCAGGCGGGCGGCGGCGACGGCCACGTTGGTGGCGGTGCCGCCCAGCGACTTGGCGAAGGTGTCCACCTGGCCCAGCGGCACGCCGGACTGTTCGGGGTACAGGTCGACCCCGATGCGGCCTACCGTCAGCGCTTCCAGATCGGGCACAGGGGTGACAGCCATGATCGCCGCCATGGTGCCCGGACGGCGGCGGCGCTGTCAAGACTTTGTCCTAACAATGTGTTGTCCGGGCTAGGACTTTAGGGAAAGGTGGCTCCAGCGCGTGAGACCCCCGTGGTCGGACGGGCCTGTGCGGCGGTCAGACGCCCAGGCCGGCCCGGCGGGCCCCCCAAAGGGCGGTCCGCATCCAGGCCCAGAGCAGCAGGACGGGCATGGCGACGACCAGGACGCCGGGGTCGGTGTAGCTGATGAAGCCGGCCACGGCGGCCTGGGCCAGGAAGGCCGGCGTGGTGGTCAGGCTGGTGCGGCCGATGATGGCCGCCGCGCACCGCCACAGCTCCCGGCCTTTTTCCTCCGGGGAGGCGACGGTCAGGAGCAGCAGGAGGTAGGCAGCGAAGCTGAGGCCGGCGGCCAGGGTGATGAGGCCGGTGGTGAGGCAGACCACCGCGATCGGGCCGCGGTAGTGGAGGAAGTAGGAGACCTCGGCGGCGCCGATGGCGGTCATCAGGAAAGCGGGCCCGGCGATCACGGTGCGGCGGATCGGCTGGGTCGCCACCGCCCGCCAGAAGGTGCCCATCACCCGGGTCTCCCCGCCCCGGCGCCAGTCGTAGAGGGCGGTCCACGCCGCCGACCAGGCCAGGGGCAGGCCGACGACGGTCAGGGAAAAGACCACCAGGCAGACGGTGAGGGCAATGATGTTGAGCACGGTCGCCAGCCCGTTGGCGATGGTGTGGCGGGCGCCTTTTTCGAACGCCGGGTTGGCCCCGAGGATGCTGGTCATCCCTTCACCCCTGTCAGCGTGATGCCCTGGATAAATGTCTTCTGGGTCAGGAAAAAGAGGATGATCATGGGCATGGTGGCGACGGTCGAGGCCGCCATCAGCCAGCTCCAGTTGGTGGAGTAGGTGCCCAGCATCTCGTTGAGTCCGAGTGACAGCGGGTACAGCGACTGCTTGTTGAGGTAGATGAGCGGGCCGAGGAAGTCATTCCAGGCGTAGATGAACTGGAAGAGGGCGACCACGGCGAGGGCCGGCTTGGACAACGGCAGGATGATCCGGGAGTAGATGTACAGCTCCTTCGCCCCGTCCATCCGGGCCGCCTCCGACAGGCTCTCGGGAATGGTCATGAAGAACTGCCGGAGCAGGAACGTCGAATACACCGAGCTGCCGAGGAAGGTGGGCACGATCAGCGGCTTGTAGGAGCCGACCCACCCCAGGTGGTGGTACAGCACGAAGAGCGGGATCAGGGTGACGATGTACGGCAGCAGCAGCGTCGCCACCATTACGAAGAAGACCCGGTCCCGGCCCTGCCACCGGATCCTGGAGAACCCGTAGGCCACCAGGCTGCTCGCGATGAGCACGCCGATGACGGTGGTCACGCAATACACGAGGGTGTGGTAAAAGTACTGGCCGAACGGCTGCGAGGCCATCGCCTTGGGGTAGTTGGACCACAGGACGGGGTGCGGGACCCACGTCGGCGGAAAGGTCACCGCTTGGGGCAGCGGCTTGAGCGACGTCAGGATCATCCAGAACAGCGGGAAGATAAACAGCAGGGCCATCACCAGGAGGACCAGGTGCTTGAGGCCCTGCCGCCAGAGCCGCTGGAACCACCTCCCCTTCTTCCGGCCCGGCAGCTGCAGGGGCACCGCCGCCGACCGGATCGGCGTGGATGCAATCTCAGGGATGGGCTGGACGGTCATCGATCGCTACTCATTGGCGTAATAGACCCACCGATTGGAAAAGCGGAAAAGCAGCAGGGTGATCACGACGACGATCACGAAGAGGATCCAGGCCATGGCCGACGCGTAGCCGAGATGCAGGTAGGAAAAGGCCTGCTCGTAGAGGTAGAGGCTGTAAAACATGGTGGCGTCGTCGGGCCCACCCTGGGTCATGACGAAGGCCTGAGTGAAGTACTGCGCCGCGGCCACCAGGGCCAGCACCACGTTGAACAGGATGGCCGGGCTGATCATCGGCAGGGTCACGTGCCGGGTGCGCTGCCAGGGACCGGCTCCCTCCAGGTCGGCCACCTCGTACATCTCCTGGGGGACGCCCTGGAGGGCGGCCAGGTAGATGACCATGGGGGCGCCGACGGCCCACACCCCCATGAATACAAACGTGGGCTTGGCCCAGACGGCCGAGAACATCCACCCCGGCCCCGGGATGTGCAGCAGGCCGAGGGCGTCGTTGACGATCCCGAAGGAGGGATTGAACAGCCACAGCCACAGCACCGAGCCGGCCACCAGGGGAACGACCGTCGGAAGGTACAGCGCCGTCCGGTAGAAGGCCATCCCCCTGACCTTCATGTTGAGGAGCATGGCGAAGGCGATGGCCACCACGGTCGAGAACGGCACCTCGAGCACGGTGTAGTACGCCGTGTTCCACACCGACACCCAGAAGAGGTGGTCGTTCATCAACCCCTGGTAGTTGGCCAGTCCCACCCAGGTCGGGGACCGGGCGATGCTGTAGTTGGTGAAGCTGTAGTACAGCGTCGCCAGGAACGGATACAGGGTGAAGACCAGGAACCCGACGATCCACGGGCTGATGAAGAGAAGCCCCAGCCTCAACCGCCGGTTTCGCTGCCTCCGCGCCGCGCGGCCCGCCGTCTGGCGGGCCACGTCGGCGGGCATGCTCGCCACTGTCACGTCGAGCTCTTCCCCTCCGCTACTTGCTCTTGGCCAGCTCGGCGTTGGCCTGCTTGTCCACATAGGACAGGGCGGCCATCGGAGAAGTCTTCTTGGTGGCCAGGTTTTGCAGAGCCACGCCGTTGGCGGTGAAGTACTCGGACTCGGCCGGGGTCAGCGGCACGGCCTGGCTGGTCTTGTCGAGCATCAGGCCCACGAAGGTCTTGACGTAGGGGACCCTCTTCTCCCACGCTTTGAAGGTCGACGTGGCCGCCAGCTGGGGCGAGGTGGGCATCCAGCCACCCTTGGGGTAGTAGTTGACGATCCCCGGGTTGTCGAAGCCGGCCAGCCAGGCAATGAACTGGAAGGCCTGCTGGCCGTGCTTGGCGCCCTTGGGGATGATGTTGTAGTTGCCGTTGATGTACGAGCCGCTCTTGGCCACCCCGCCCTTGGCCGCCGGGAAGGGCTCGATGCCGAAGTTGTTTTTCATCGCCGGGTTGGAGGCCGGGATGTTGGTGGCCGCCTCCCAGATGCCGTTGAGGGTGAAGCCCTGCTTACCCATGGAGAACGGATCCTCCGCACCACCGGCGACGTTGCCGTAGGCCGCGTTGAGGGCGCTGATCGACGAGTAGGGGTACTTGTTGAACGACTGCATCCACTTGACCTCGGCCAGGGCGCCGGGCTGCGAGGTCAGGTCGTATTTGCCGTGCTCGTACCCGAGGCCCTTGACCCCGAAATACGGACCGAAGGTCTGCAGGTCGCCGCCGCCGGCCGAGGTGGGCAACGGGTAGAAGCCGATCTGCTCGAGGTGCGAGCCCGAGATCTTCCACTCCTTGGCCTGGTCGGCGTCGAGCTGGGCCAGCGTCTTGGGCGGGGAGCTGATCCCGGCCGCCTTCATGATCGACTTGTTGTAGTAGAGGGCCTCGGAGTTCATCGACATCGGGATGGCGTACAGATTGCCCTTGTACAGACCACCGTCGGCCACCACCGGGTACATCCACTTCTGGATATTGGCGTACTTGCCCGTCTCGAACTGCTTGAAGGATTGGATGGCGCCGGTCTGGGCGTCCTCGCCGATGGTGGGGTTCCACTCGGTGAACAGGTCGGGCGGGTCGCCGGCGGCGATGGCGCTGAGCAGCTTGGCGTCGCCGTCGGCGCTCGGCACGTTGAGCACGGTCACGTGGATCTTGGACTGCGACGAGTTGTACTGCGCCGCCATCTGCTTGCTGAGGGTGGCTGGCGCACCCGACCACATGTTCCACCAGGTGATGTTGACGGTGCCCTTGCCCGAGCTGGCCGCATTGTTGCCGGTGGCGATGGTCCCGCCGCCGGCGCCGCCACCACCACCGCTGGTCGTGCCGGGCCCGCCACCGCTCGTGGCGCCGCCGGAGGAGGACGAGCCGCCTCCGCAGGCGGCGAGCATCAGGGCGGCGGCACCGACCGCCGACCCGGCCAGGAGGGCCCGGCGGCGGCTTCCCCGCGACCGGCGTCCGATCGTCTCACGCGCTGCTGTCATTGCCTGACTGTCCTTCCCCCAAAAGTCGGGCGGCGTGGGCCCGAAAACGGCCACGGTCCGAATTTCCCCCCTCCACCCCGGGTGAGGTGGAGTCTGTGTATGAACACGTGTAACTCGTGTGCGAAAGAGTTTAGACCCGTGTGTTCTCCGGTGTCAACGCTCCACCCGAAGCCCCCGGGTACCAAGCCACCTGGCTAGTGTGAGCGGCAACGGGGGAACCTTGACGAGCATCGGCGGCCCGCCCACAATGCGGACAGCCGGAGATTGTCAGCACGCGTGTTCAGGACGGCTCAATGACAGTGACAAGCGAGGATGTGGCCAGGCTGGCCGGCGTGTCCCGAGCCACCGTCTCGCGGATTTTCAACAGCTCGGCCACCGTCAGCCCGCAGCTCCGCAAACGGGTCGAGCAGGCCGCCCACACTCTGGGCTACGAGCCCGACATGGCGGCGAGGAGCCTCGTCAGCCAACGGAGCCGCACGATCGTCTTCGGCCTGTTCTCGAGGGGAGAGTGGACGTTCGCCCGCCTGGCCGACCCAGGGTGGTACTTCTACCTGGACGTGCTCCGGGAGATCGAGGCCGAGACCCGCGCCGCCGGCTACGACCTGCTCCTGCCGTCGCAACCCCGCCAGGACGGCGGGCTCGGCTATGTCCGCAGCCTGACCGCCCGGCGGGTCGCCGGGGCCATCGTGGCCGGCTGCCGTCCGGCCGACCCCCGAATCCCGTCACTCATCGAGTCGGGCATCCCGACGACGTTCGTCGACGTCCCGGCGGCCGGGCCCCACGCCTCCTACGTCGCCTCCAACAACGAGGACGGCGCCTTCCGCATCACCGAGCACGTCATCGGCCTCGGGCACCGGGACATCGCCGTGCTCACCGGCGACGGGGGCGATGTCCCGGCCATCACCCGCCTGGCCGGGATGCGCCGGGCCTTCGCCGCCTACCGGGTGCCGGAGCGGCACGAGATGGTCACGTTCACGGACTGGACCACGGAAGCCGGAGCGGAGGCCACCCGCCGGTGGCTGGACGACGGCCTCCGGTTCACGGCCATCATCGCCCACAGCGACATGCTGGCCATCGGGGCGGTGCGGGCTCTGCACGAACGGGGCGTGCGGGTCCCCGACGAGGTCTCGGTGACCGGGTTCGACGACATCGACCTCAGCCGCTACGTCGACCCGCCTCTCACCACCATCCGGCAGGATCCGAGCGCCATGGGGTCGTGGGCGGCCCGGACCCTCGTGGAGATGATCGCAACTGACGGGCCGGCCCCCGAGCCGATGATCATCCCGACCGAGCTGGTCGTGCGGCAGTCCACCGGGCCGGTCCCGCGCCGGTCCCGGAGCGCAGCGGCCAAACAACCGGCGCGGGCCGGGACGGCGGGCGGGCGGTCGACCGGCGCCCGGTCAGCCCGGAAGCGGTAGCGGCTCCCCGGCGGGCGGGCGGTCGAGCGGCGCCCGGTCAGCCCGGAAGCGGTAGCGACTCGGCAGCGATCGCCCGAGTGGCGCCGGCGGGCGGGCGTTCGACCGCCCGGTCAGCCGGAAGCGGTAGCGGCTCGGCGGCCGTCGCCCACAGGTGCACGGCGGCGAGGGCCCGCCAGGGGCGCCAGCGCTCGGCGGCGGCGGCCAGGGCCGTATCGGAGGAGTTTGACGTCAGGGCGGCCCACGCCTTGCGCAAGCCGAGGTCGCCGGCGGGGAAAGCGTCCCGCTCCCCCATCCGCAGGGCCAGATACTGCCCGGTCCACTCGCCCAACCCGGGGAGGGCAGCCACCGACGCCACCAGGGTGTCGAGCCCGACGCTGCCGTCCAGCCGGATGGCGTCGTCGCGGACGGCGGCGGCGAAGGTCCGCACGGCGGCCGCCCGCTTGGTGGTCAGGCCGACGGCGGCGAGGTCGGCCTCGGCCAGCCGCTCGGCCGTCGGGAAGGTATGGGTGAGCCCCCACGCGGCGAGGCCGGCGACCGGGGTGCCGCAGGCGGCGACGATCCGCCCGGCGAACGTGCTGGCCGCGGCGACACTGACGTGCTGCCCGACGATGGCCCGCACGCCGGTCTCCCACGGGTCCCAAGTCCCGGGCACCCGCAGACCGGGGCGGCGGGCGAAAAGAGGACCGAGCACCGGATCGGGTTCGAGGGCGGCGAGGGCCTCTGTCAGATCGACGTCCACGCCGGCCAGGCGCCGGGCGCCGGCGGCGACGTGGATGAGCCCGTCCCAGTGCGGGAGGTGGGCCCGCAACCTCAGGTGGTCCGGTCCGCCGGGGCCGAGCTCGAGCACGCCGGGATCCCCTTCGATCACGACGGTGCGGCGGTAGATGTCCCCCTCGACCGACTCGACGCCGGGGATGGCGCGGGCGGCCAGGTAGCGAGCGGTGGCCGCCCAGTCGACCGGACCGGTCGTCGGCAGGCGCAGGCTCAGCCCGCCGTCGGCCACCAGCCGGTCGGCGTTGCGTCGCCGCCGACGCAGCTCGCTGGGCGGGGCCCGGAACACCTCGGTCATGACCCGGTTGAGCTGGCGGACGCTCCCGAACCCGGAGGCGAAGGCGATGTCGGTGATGGTGAGGTCGGTGTCGTCGAGCAGCCGGCGGGCGAAGTGGGCCCGCCGGCTCTTGGCCAGGCCGTCGGGAGTGACCCCGAGCTGGGCCGCGAACAGCCGGCGCAGGTGGCGGTCGGACACCCCCACCCGGGCGGCCAGGCGGGGCTCGTCGCCGCGGTCGAGGAACCCGTCCACGATGAGCCGCACCGCCCGGCACACCACCTCCGAGTCGTCCCACGGCGCCGGCGGCTCAAGCCGGTACGGCCGGCAGCGCAGGCAGGCCCTGTACCCGGCCGCCTCCGCCGCCGCCGCCGTCGGGAACCACCGGACGTTGTCCGGCTTGGGCTGGCCCGGGCAGCCCGGACGGCAGTAGATCCCGGTCGTCACTACCGCCTCATAGATTGCCATGGGCCCAGGTGTACTGCCGGCACGGCCGGTTGGACCGGACAGATCCGGACAGAGGGCGACGGGACCGGCGTCAGGGCGCTGCTGTGTCCGGATCCGTCCGACCCGCCGGCGCCGGGCCGGGCCGGGCCGGGCGAAGGGCCGGCCGGCGGCGCCGGCGGCACCGAGCCCCGGCCCAGCCGGCGGCTGTCCCATCTGGTGTACATCCGAAAAGCGAGCTGTCCCTTTTGGCGCGCACAGGTGATGCGCAAGTGGGACATCTCCTGGCCGGGACGTACACCAAGGGGGACAGGCGGGTCAGCCGGGGGTCGGTCTGTCCGGATCGGTCCGGCGACGGAAACCGGACGGAGGCAGGGTGGTGCCATGCGCTCGACCCGACACTCCCTCAGCCGCCCCGTCACCGGACCCCGCGCGTATGCGGAGGTGGACTCGCCCCTGGGCCGGGTGCTGCTGATCGGCGTCGGCGACGCCCTGGCCGGCCTGTACCTGACCGGCTACGGGCGGGGGCCGGAGATCCGAGCCGGCTGGAAAGCCGGCAGCGACGTCCTCGACCAGGCCGCCACCGAGCTGGCGGAGTACTTCGCCGGGACCCGGACCCGCTTCGAGGTGCCCCTCCAGCCGGAGGGCACCCCGTTTCAACGCCAGGTCTGGGCGGCGCTGACCGAGGTCCCTTGGGGGGCGACGATCGGGTACGGGGAGCTGGCCGGGCGCATAGGACGCCCGAGCGCGGCCCGCGCCGTCGGCGCCGCCAACGGCGCCAACCCCATCTCCATCATCATCCCCTGCCACCGGGTAATCGGCGCCGCCGGCGCGCTGACCGGGTACGGCTGGGGTCTGGAGCGCAAGGCTTGGCTGCTGGCCCACGAGCAGGCCGGCCCGGCTGTTGAAGATAAGCGCCGGCTACCCGGCCGACTCCCGACCCGGGCGGCCCGGGACGGCCTGGCGCAGGTGCCGGTCGATCCGGCGGTCCGGCACCAGCCACATCAGCGCCACCACCACGAAGAAGCCGAGCGCCAGCCACACCCCCCAGCGGTCGCCTCCGAAGGCGAGGGCCGAGGCGATGCCGCACAGGTACAGGATCGGGGACAGCTTGCCCTTGAGATCCCGGCCGACCGCTCCCCGCAGCGCGGAGTGGGGGCCCTGGACCCGGATGACGACCGACTGGAGGACGAAGTAGGCGACGGCGGCGGCAAGGAGGTCGATGCCGTAGACGACGACGGGCGTCTGCGCCAGGTGAGTCTCGTCCAGCCAGGCGGTGGTGAACGGGAACAGCGACAGGCAGAAGAGCAGGGCCAGGTTGGCCCACAGCACCCCGCCCCTCACCTCGTCGACGACGTGGAACATGTGGTGGTGGTTGTTCCAGTAGATGCCGATGTAGATGAAGCTGAGGAGGTAGGTGAGCAGCGACGTCCCCGTCGTGTGCCGGAGCGCGCTCAGGGTGTGGCCCTCGGGGACCTTGAGCTCGAGGACCATGATCGTGATGATGATGGCGAGCACCCCGTCGCTGAACGCCTCGAGCCGGCCGGTCGTCATGGCCACGATGATGGCCCCCGCCGGCTGCCATCGCAGTGACCGATTGCCGCTCCGGCCGCTGGTCAGCTAGGTTTGCCCCCCGCCATGGGTTCTCTGATCAAAAAGCGCCGCAAGCGCATGCGCAAGAAGAAGCACAAGAAGATGCTGAAGGCGACGCGCTGGCAGCGCCGGGCCGGTCGCTGAGACCGACCGGCTGAGCGAGGGCGACTTCTAGACCGTCACCCCGTCGACCCGGGTCACGCCGGCGCCGACGGCGCGGGCGACGATCCGGCCGTCGCCGGGAAAGGCACCCTCCACCCACCACGTCGAGCCGCTGCCGGCCAGCACCGGCCACCGTCCGGTGGCCTCGGCCAGCCGATCCCGCCACTCGGCCAGGCGGGGCTCGACCTGCAGGGCAGCCACCTCCAGATCGTTGGGACCCTCACCCTGTGGGCCTCCGAGGGCGTCCCACGCCCGGTAGACCGCGACGGTCGACACTCCGAACGGCGGCGTCAGGAGCGTGTAGGCCCGCCCGGCCAGCTCCGCTCCCGGCAGCGGGGTCACCTCCTCGCCAATCCCTCGGACCCGGGCCCGCCCACCGGTCAGGCAAAACGGGACGTCCCCGCCCAACCGGACGGCGACGTCGGTGTCGCGACAGCCGGCCCACCACAGCACGGCGGCGGCGTCGGCCGACCCTCCGCCCAGCCCGCCGCCGGCGGGGATCCGCTTGGTGAGCCGCACCGACGCGCTCCGCCCGACCAGGGCCAGGGCCCGCCGGACCAGGTTGTCGTCGCCGGCCGGCACCGGCAGCCCGGTCGCCGCCTCCACGACGGCGAGGTCGTCCCCGTCCGAGATCTCGATCGTGTCGGCCAGGTCGAGCGAGACCATCTCGGCGTCGAGCAGGTGGTATCCGTCGGGCCGCACCCCGGTGACAGCCAGGCGGAGGGTGAGCTTGGCGTGGGCCAGCAGCGTGGTGGGGGTGGACGTCACTCTGAGCCCTCGGGGTCGGCCGCAGCAGAGGAGGCGGCAGAGGCCGCGTACGCCAAGCGGCCCCAGTCGCCCACGCCCAGCTCCTCGGCTCGAGCGGACGGGTCCACGCCGGCGGCGGCCCAGGCATCCGGCGGGACCAGGCCGGTCAGGCTGCGGCGCAACATCTTGCGGCGCTGGCCGAACCCCGCCCTGACCAGCCCGAACAGCCGGTCGGGGGTGACGACCGCGGGGTCGACGGCGGGGGTCGGTCGGCGCCGGATGTCCACGAGGACCGACTCGACCTTGGGGCGGGGCACGAACACGCTGGCCGGCACCCGTCCGGCCAGCCGGGCGGTGGCCCAGTAGGCCACCTTGACCGACACGGCGCCGTAGGCGTCGTCGCCGGGCCCGGCGGCCAGCCGCTCCCCCACCTCCCGCTGCACCATCACCAGCATGCGCTGCACGGCAGGCACCGTATCGAGGAGGTCGGCCACGAGCGGGGTAGCCACGTTGTAGGGCAGGTTGGCGACCAGCACCCAGCCGGCTGGTGGCGGCAGCAGCGACGCCCAGTGGAGGCGGAGGGCGTCGCCCTCGACGACGGTCACCCCGAGCGGGTCGACCACCTCGTGGAGGATGGGCAGGAGGTGGCGGTCGATCTCGACCGCCACCACGGACGCGCCCGTCTCGACCAGGGCGAGGGTGAGGCTGCCCAACCCGGCACCGATCTCGACCACCCGGTCACCGGGGCCGACCTCGGCCAGCCGGGCGATCCGGCGGACCGTGTTGGGGTCGGCGACGAAGTTTTGCCCGAGGGCCCGGCTGGGCCGCAGCCCGCGGCCGGCGAGGAGGCGGCTGACGTCGGCGGGCGAGTGGGTCACGTCGCCGGCTAGGGGACGGCCGGCAGGGCGAAGGCGGCGTGGGTGGCGACCCACGTGGCCTCCTCGACCCGGCCGGCCGGCTCGTCCCGCACCTCGGCCACGGCGACGCCGACCACCGGCACCAGCCCGGGCCGGTTGGGCTTGCCCCGGTACGGCACCGGGGCCAGGAAGGGCGAGTCGGTCTCGACCAGCAGCCGGTCGGCCGGGCACAGCCGGGCCGCGGCCCGTACGTCGTCGGCCGTCTTGAAGGTCACGATCCCGCTGAACGACAGCCAGGCGCCGAGATCGAGGGCCAGCCGGGCCTCGCCGGGGCCGCCGGTGAAGCAGTGGAAGATGACCCGCTCCGGGCGGGCCGGCGCCGAGCGGAGGGCGGCGAAGGTGTCGTCCCACGCCTCCCTGGTGTGGATGACGAGGGTCAGCCCGAGGCGGGCGGCCAGGTCGATCTGGGCGGCGAAGACCTCCCGCTGGATTGGGCGGGGGCTGTGGTCGTAGTGGTAGTCGAGCCCGCACTCCCCGATCCCCACGACCCGGCCGGCCGGCGGATCGAGCAACGCACCCAGCGTGCCGACGCCGTTCTTGGCGTCGTGGGGGTGCAAGCCGACGGTGGCCCACACGTCGGGGTTGGCCTCGGCGAAGGCGACGGCCGCGGCCGACTGGCCGGCATCGGTGCCGACGCTGACCATGAGGCCGACCCCGGCCGAGCGCGCCTCGTCGGCGGCGCCGGCGGGGACCCCGTCATAGGGGATGTGGCAGTGGCTGTCGGCCCACACGGTCCGGTGCGCCTAGCCCTGGATACGGGGAAAGATGGCCGGACCGGTCTGAACGGGCCGATCGCCGGGATAACCCCCCCACGCGGCGGCCGCCGGGAGGCGCTGATCGAGCGGGCTGCCGTCGAGACCGATCCGCCGCCAGATCTCGGCGGCAGCGTCCGGCACCGCCGGGCTAGCGAGGATGGCCAGGAGGCGCAGGGCCTCCAGGGCGTCGCCGAGGACGGCGTCGACCGCCGGGCCCGGCTCCGCCTTCCACGGCTCGGACTCCTCCAGGGCCGCGTTGGTCTCCCGCACCAGCCGCCACGTCGCCTCGAGCGCCTCGCTCGGGGCGATCCGGGCCCACGCCGCCGCGGCCGTCTCGTAGACGTCGGCGGCCACCTTGGCCAGGCTGCTGGCCGGGTCGGGAGCGGGGCCGATCCCGTCGCATTTGCGCCGGACGACGGTGGCGACCCGGCTCACGAGGTTGCCGAGGTTGTTGGCCAGGTCGGCGTTGTAGCGGGCGACCATGCCTTCGTAGGAGAAGTCACCATCCGGCCCGAAGGCCTGGTCCCGGAGGAAGTGGTACCGGTAGCCGTCCACGCCGAACGTCGGCAGCAATTCGCTCGGGCTGATCTGGGTGGCATTGCTCTTGGACATCTTCTCCCCGCCGACCAACAGGAAGCCGTGCACGGCGATCTGGGCCGGCGGAGCAATTTCAGCGGCCATGCACAGCGCCGGCCAATAGACGCAGTGGAAGCGCAGGATGTCCTTGCCGATGATGTGGTGCGGCGGCCACCACTTGCCAAAGGCGGCGTCGTCGGACGCGTACCCGGCGGCGGTGGCGTAATTGATGAGCGCGTCGTACCAGACGTAGAACACGTGGGCCGGATCCCAGGGCACCGGCACGCCCCACGTGAGCGACGTGCGGGAGATCGACACGTCGTTGAGGCCGCCGCGGATCAGCCCGAGCGCCTCGTTGCGCTTGGACGCCGGGATCACGAAATCGGGGCGGGTGTCGTACCACTCGAGGAGCCGGTCGGTGAAGGCGGACAGCTTGAAGAAGTAATTGTCCTCGCGGAGGGTCTCGACCGGCCGGCGGTGGATCGGGCACAGATTGCCCTCGACCAATTCGGCCTCGGTGTAGTACGCCTCGCAATAGACGCAGTACAGGCCCTCGTACGTGCCCAGCTCGATCCACCCGTTGTCGTAGGCGGCCTGCAGCATGGCCCCCACCGCCTTGTAGTGGCGGGGCTCGGTGGTGCGGATGAAGTCGTCGTTGGTGACGTTGAGGCTCCGCCACGTCTCGACGAACCGGGCGCTGTAGCGGTCGGCCTGCTCCTTGGGGGTGAGGCCGTTGGCCTCGGCGGCCCGCTGCATCTTGAGCCCGTGCTCGTCGGTCCCGGTCAGGAACAGCACGTCCTCGCCGAGCAGCCGGTGCCAGCGGGCCACCGCGTCTGCGCTCAGGGTCGTGTAGGCCGTGCCGATGTGCGGGGCGTCGTTGACGTAGTAGATGGGCGTGGTGATGAAGTACGGGGCCACTGCGTGAGCGTACCGGCGGGGGGCGCGAAGCCACCCCCCGCCGGTGGCTCGGGTCAGAAGGCGGTGTCGGCCTCCGCTCTCGGGTCGTCGGTCACCTGGCGCTCGGCGTAGATCTCCCCGGCCCGGGCCCGGCGTCGCCACGGTCGGGCCAGTTGGACGGCGCCGGCCACCTCATCGGCCGTCTCGTCCAGGGTGGCGACGGCCACCCCGGGAGCGCCGTCGGGTTGGCACCGGGCCAGCCGCCGGCCGCCGGGCGCGACGATGCCGGAGGGGGTTCCCGGGCTCTGGTCGGCCCCCACGGCGAAACTGACCCAGTAGCTGTTGGCCTCGGCGTGGCCCTGGACCTCGGCCGCGAAGGTCGCCGCACCGCCCGGCTTGCCCTCGCCGTGGGACGAGAACAGCACGCAATCCACGTCGAGGCGTTCGTACTCGGCGAACACCTCCGGATAATGGGCTTCCATGCCCAGGGTGCAGCCGAAGCGCACGCCGTCGACGTCGAAGGTCACGGGCCGTTGGCCCGGCGAGTACATGCGGGTGACCTTGGTGTTCGACAGCAGGCGCTCGTCGTACCGGTTGACCACGCCTCCGGTCTCGGAGATGACGTAGAGGCTGTTGTAGGGCCGGTGGGGCGGGGTGAGCCGGTGGACCGAGCCGAGCACGGCCCACAAGCCGAGCTCCCCGGCTAGCGCTGCGATCGCCTGCAGCTCCTGCCGCAGCCGGTCCCAGTCGAACCGGTCCCAGTCGAAGCGGTCTTTGTGCGGGCAGCAGGTGGCGCTCTCCGGGAAATGGATGACCCGGGCGCCCTGCTCCCTGGCTTCCCGCATGAGCCGGCGGATCTCCCGGCCGCTCGGGCCGATCCCGCCGTCGTCCTCTCGCAGGGTGGTCTGGGCCACGGCCAGCCGTATGGATTTGGATGTCGACACTTCGTCTCCTGATGGCATGGGTCGGAAGTGCCGGAGGGCAGCGGCGTAGGACTCCCCCGTCTTGGTCGCGCGCGCTCGAACCCGGCGTTTGAAGTTCCTGTTCGCGGTCATCCGGCCTTCCACGTCCCGCACGGCGCCCCCCAGCGACGGCGTCCGGGACGGTCGGATCCGGACGACGACCCGAGACGAGGAGTCCCTTTGCCTCCGTGGAAGGCCGGGCTGGGGTCGGCCGGGGGAGGTGAGGCGTGGGTCACGCCGAGGTGATGGTGGCTCGGGCCGGAGGCCGAGTCAAGCATCCTCGGACGCCGGCGCGTGCTTGAGCCGCACGGCCAGGTCGTACACCCGCCGACGGGCGACACCGAGGCGGGTGGCCACGGCGGCCACGGCCGACTTGCGGTCCTCGCCGGCGGCCAGGAGGGCCTGCAGGGCGGCCTCGATCTCCTCGTCGGTCCGCTCTTCGGGGGCCGGGGGCCGGCCGGCGAGGACGAGGACCCACTCACCCCGGCTCTCGCCCTCCTCGGCGCGGGTGAGCGCCCCGGCCAGGCGGCCCCGCCACACCTCTTCGTGGAGTTTGGTCAGCTCGCGGGCCAGGGCGACCCGGCGATCGGGACCGCAGTGCTCGATCAGATCGGCGACGGTGGCGGCGACGCGATGGGGAGACTCGTAGAGGATCGTCGTTCGCTCGTCGGCGGCCACGGCTCGGAGCCGGGCGGCCCGTTCGGAGCCCTTGCGGGGCAGGAAGCCCTCGAAGCACCACCGGTCGGTGGCCAAGCCGGAGGCCACCAGGGCGGTGGCCGCCGCCGTCGGGCCCGGGACCACCGTCACCTCCACGCCGGCCTCGACCGCGGCGGCGACGAGGCGCTCGCCCGGGTCGGAGATGCCGGGCATCCCGGCGTCGGTGACGACGGCGACGGTCGCCCCGCCCCTGGCCTCCCCCACCGCCCGGGCGGCACCGGCCACCTCGTTGTGGGCGTGCAGGGCCACGAGCGGCGGGGCGGGCACGCCGGCGGAGGCCAGCAGGGCCCGGGTGCGGCGGGTGTCCTCGCAGCAGATCAGGTCGGCCGACCGGAGGGTCTCGACCGCCCGCGGGGACAGGTCGCCGAGGTTGCCGATGGGGGTGCCGACGAGGACGATCCGGCCATCAGGCACCGGCGATCACGAGCTTGTCGCCGACGTGCACGCCCCAACGGTCGAAGCAGCCGGCCCGGGCCACGATCACGACCGGCGCCCACACCCCGGACACCACCGGCAGCAGGGCACCGAGGGTCACGACGTGGCGCACCTCGATGACCTGATCGCCGTCCTCCTGCGCGGCCCGCCGGCACCAGGCCACGTCGAGGGCGCCGCTGCGCCCCCGGGTGATCAACAGCGGGTGGTGGAGGACCACCGCGCCGTCCTGCAGTCGGCCGGGCCGGCGGCGCACCTCAGCAGCCGCCAGCACCCGGTCGTCGCGCGTCAGCCAGGGCATCGGGCGCAGGCTATCCGCCTACCCGGGGGCGCTCCCGGGCGGGCCCGACCGGGCTGGTAGGGTGCTGCGCCTATGTCCAAGCGCACCCACAAGGCCCGCAAGCGGGCCAAGACCAAAAAGGCCAACCACGGGCGGAAGCCCAACCGGGGTCGCTGAACCAGCCGCGGTGACGCGGTCGTAGGGTGTGCGGCGGGTAGGAGCCGGCCCGGCCCTCCCATCACTCACCGCACCCCAAGGAGTCCCGTGGCCGCCCCTGCCTCGTACCGTCTGCCACGCACCGTCAGCCCCGTCCACTACGACCTGGAGCTGACGCCCGACCTGCCGGCGGCCCGGTTCGGCGGCCGGGTCGAGATCGCCGTGTCGGTCCACGAACCGATCACGGAGCTGGTCCTCAACGCCGCCGACCTCGAGGTGTCCTCGGCCGTCGTGCGCCAGGGTCAGCAGACGTGGCCGGCGACGGTCACCATCGACGCCGAGCAGCAGCAGGCGACGCTCGCCCTGCCCGAGACGCTGGCCGCCGGCGAGGCGACCGTAACCCTCGAGTTCACCGGCGTCCTCAACGACATGCTGCGCGGCTTCTATCGCAGCACCTTTACCGGGTCGGACGGCACCGAGCAGGTGATCGCCACCACCCAGTTCGAGGCGACCGACGCCCGCCGGGCCTTTCCCTGTTGGGACGAGCCTGACTTCAAGGCCACCTTCGCCGTCACCCTGATCGTCCCACAAGAGCTGACGGCCGTCTCGAGCGGCGCGCAGGCCTCGGACGAGCCGCTCGGTGACGGCACCCGTCGAGTCACTTTCTCCCCCACCATGCCCATGTCGACCTACGTGCTGGCGTGGGTGGTCGGCCCCCTCGAGCTGACCGAGCCGGTCGACGTCGACGGGGTGCCGCTGCGGCTGGCCGCGCCCCACGGCCGTCTGCCCCTCACCGGCTTCGGCCTGGAGGTGGGCGCCCACGCCCTGCGCTTCCTGGCCGGCTACTTCGGCATCCCCTATCCGAGCGACAAGCTCGACCATGTCGCCATCCCCGACTTTGCCTTCGGGGCCATGGAGAACCTCGGCTGCGTCACCTACCGGGAGACGGCCCTCCTCGCCGACCCGGCCCAGGCGTCGCAGCGGGAGCTGATGCGCGTCACCCAGGTGGTGTGCCACGAGACGGCCCACATGTGGTTCGGCGACCTGGTGACCATGAAATGGTGGAACGGCATCTGGCTCAACGAAGCCTTCGCCACCTTTATGGAGCTCAAGGCGACCGAGGCGTACCGGCCGGGCTGGGAGCCGTGGACCACGTTTGGCGCCGGGCGGGCCGGCGCCCTCAACACCGACGGGCTGCGGGCCACCCGTCCGATCGAGTTTCCTGTCGGCCGCCCGGAGGAGGCCGACGCCATGTTCGACATTCTCACCTACCAAAAGGGCGGTTCGGTGCTGCGGATGCTCGAGCAGTACCTGGGCGAGGAGGTGTTCCGGCAGGGGATCTCCCGCTACCTCAACGAGCACGCCCACGCCAACACCGAGACCAGCGACCTGTGGGACGCGCTGGAAGCCGTTTCCGGCGAGCCGGTGCGGGCCACCATGGACTCCTGGATCTTCCAGGGCGGCCATCCGGTCGTGGAGGTGGCCGGCTCCCCCGGCGACACGGGCGTGACGCTCAGCCAGCGCCGCTTTTTGTACGCCGGCGACGGGAGCGACGAAGGCCACTGGGCCGTCCCGGTCATCCTGCGGGCCGGCGTGGGCGGCGAGACCGTCCACCGGCGGGCGCTGGTCGACGGGCCGACCGAGGTGGACTTCGGCGGGCCGGTCGACTGGGTCGTGGCCAACGAGGGGGCCTGGGGCTTCTACCGCGTGGCTTACAGCGATGCCCTGCTGGCCGCCCTCCGCCCCCGCCTGGCCGGGGAGCTGACGGCCCGTGAACGCCTCGCCCTGCTCGGTGACGTGTGGGCCTCGGTCATCGCCGGGACGGCGCCGCTCCGCCGGTGGGTGGGACTGGTCCGGGACCTCGGGGCCGAGGAGGACCCCGACGTGTGGGCAGCCGTGGCCGGGCCCCTGTCCCTCCTCGACACCGTCGTCCCCGACGCCGACCGCCCGGCCCTGGCCGCCTTTGTGCGGGAGGTGGCCGGCCCCGCCTTCGCCGCCATCGGCTGGGAGCCGGTCCCCGGCGAATCCGACCGCCGGGCCGTGGCCCGCGGGCAGCTCGTCACCCTGCTCGGCACCGTCGGGGCCGATCCGGCCGTCCGGGCCGAGGCCACGACCCGGATGCAGCGCCAGCCCGACGACGCCGCCGCCATCCCGCCCGACCTGCTCACCCCGGTCGCCACCGTGGTGGCCGTCACCGGCGGCGAAAATGCCTACGAGGCCATCCTCTCCCGCTACCGCAAGGCGGAGATCCCCCAGGACAAGCTGCGCTACCTGATGGCCCTCGGCGGGTTCCCCGACGCCGAGCTTCTCCGCCGCTCGCTCGACCTGAGCTTGTCGGACGAGGTCAAAAACCAGGACGGCGTGTTCGTGGCGGCCACCGTCATCGCCAACCGGCACGGCAGCGAGGTCGGCTGGTCCTGGCTGGAGGACAACTGGGACGAGGTGGTCGCCCGCACCCCGCCCAACCTGCTGCTCAACCTCCTGCAGGCGACCACCTCCTTCGTCGACCCGGGCCTGGTGGCCCGGGCCCACGCCCTCCTCTCCCGCCCCGATCTGCCCGTCGGCGGGCCTCGGGTCGCCCAGTACGAGGAGCGGATGGACATCAACGTCGCCTTCGCCACCCGCAGCGCCGGCGACATCGCCGCCGCCGTCACCGCTACCGCCGCCGAATGAACCGTTGGGGCGGGGGCGGTCGGTGCGTCCGGGGCGCCCGACATCGGGATCGCGGTTGAGCGGCTCGTGGTTGCGGGTCCATGCGGTTGAGGACACCGCCGTCCAGCTGACCTGGGCCGGGTTGCCGGCCCGCGAGGTGACCATCGGGGTCGGCGACCGCACCGTCGAGGTGGCCGCTGCGCCCCCGGTGCCCCGCCGGCACCGGCGGCTCGGCGACCGGCCGATGACGCCGTGGCCAACCGGTCCCGGCGCGGTGGTCGTGGACGGGCTCGAGCCGGGCACCAGCTACCCGGTCTGGCTGCGCGAGCCGGGACGGGCCCGCCACGACTCGGGCCGGGTGACGACCCTGCGTCCGCCGCCCGGGGCGCTCCTGACCCAGTTCGTCACCGTCAGCGACCTGCACGTCGGGGAGCGCCGGTTTGGCGCCGTCGGCGCGCTGCTCGACAACGCCCCGCCCGGCCAGGAGCCCTACCCGGTGCGCTGCGCCCGGGCCGCCCTCGAGGAGGCCAAGGCGTGGGGCGCCGGGGTGGTAGTGGCCAAGGGCGACCTCACCGACCGGGCCTCCCTGCCCGAGATCGAGACCGCGGCCGGGCTGCTCGCCGGGTGCGGGATGCGGCCCCTCGTGCAGCTGGGCAACCACGACGCCTCCGGCTCGGCCACGCCGGCCGCGTGGGTGCCGCGGCTGTTCGGGCCGGACAGCATCCTGGCCCGCGACGAGCACGTCGCCACCGCGGATCTGCCCGGCGTGCGCGTCGTGCTCGGAGACTCACCAGCGCCCCGCAGCCGCGAAGGCCATCTTTCCCCGGCGCAGCTCGACGAGCTCGTCGATGCCGCCGCCTCCGCCGGCGGGCCGGTGGTGGTGTGCCTCCATCACCCGCCGATGCGGTGGCCGGTGCCGGTGTCGTACCCGCCCGGGATCGACCGGGACGAGAGCCGCCAGCTGCTCGTCCGGCTCCGGCGGGTCAACCCGGCCGTTGTCGTGCTGGCCGGCCACTCCCACCGCAACCGCACCTACACGGTCGACGGCGTGCGGGTCGCCGAGATCGGGTCAACCAAGGACTACCCCGGCGGGTGGGCCGGGTACGCGGTGCACGAGGGCGGGATCCGGCAGGTCGTCCGGCGTACCTCCCGGCCCGACGTGATCGCCTGGACCGAGTCGACCTCGGCCGCCGTTGGCGGGGTCTGGGGGCGGTGGTCGCCGGGGTCGCTGGCCGACCGGTGCTGGTCCTACACCTGGCCGAAGAGCTGAGCAGCCGGCCACCCAATTTCTCGGGCACTTTCCCGCCTGCGAGCGCAGGGAAGTCGCACTAAAAAGCGGCGTTCTGGCCTGTTGGCGGCGGGGTGACGGGCAGGCCGGCCCGGCGCCAGGCCTGGAAGCCGCCGATGAGGTCGGTGGCGCCCTCGAGCCCCAGCCGCTGCAGGTCGTCGGCGGCCAGGCTGGACGCGTAGCCCTCGTCGCAGAACAGGATCACCGGCCGGCGGTAGACCGACTCGTCGACGCCGGGCAGCCGGCTCGGGCTCGTGGGGTCGAGCCGCCATTGCAGGACGTTGCGGTCGACGATCCTCGCCCCGGGGATCTCGCCGTCGCGGCGGCGCAGCTCGACGGGGCGGATGTCGACCAGCAGGCCACCGCCGGCCGCCAGCTCGGCCGCCGCCTCGGGCTCCACCCGCCGCAACCGGGCTCTTGTCTCGGCCAGGATGTCGTCGATACAGCGGCGGGCGGGCACCGGGTCACGGTAGCGACCGGATCACGCAAACCGGCGCCGGTCGGGCCCGGCCCAGACGGCGAAAAAGGGCCGTCCTCAACCGGCGGGCGGTTCGCTCCTGAGGCGCTCGATGCGCTCCTGCACCTGGGCCAGCCGCTGGCTGGCGAGGGCATGGAGCCGCTCGGCCCGCTCGTAGAGGTCGGCGGCGGCCTCGATGCCGAGCTCGCCGCCGGCGAGCTGCTCGGTGACCGCCTCGAGCTCGGCCACGAGCTCCTCGAAGCTGCGGTCGTCGACGCCGGCGGGATGGACGTCGGCGGGTTGGGGGGCGTTGGTCATGACTGTCCTTGCGTTGGGTCAGGTGTCGAGCCGGGGTCGACCGTCTCCACCCGGGCGGCGACCCGCCCGGCCGAGAGCTCCACGCCGATCACGTCGCCGGCCCCGAGGTCGGAGGCCCGCCGCACGACCCGACCGTCGGGGCCGGTGACCACGGCGAAACCGCGGGCCAGGACCCGCCGCGGGTCGAGGGCGTGCAGGTGGCGGGCGTCGGCCCGGAGGCGGCCGGCGGCCTCGCCCAGTTGGTAAGTGACGGGCCGGCGCCAGTCGACCGCGGCCAGGCGCCGCTCGGCAGCGTCGAGCTGGCGGCGGGGGTGGGCATCGGCCAGGCGCTGCCCGGCCCGGGCCAGGCGGCCCTCGGCCCGCAGCAGGCCGCTGTCGAGGGCCCGCGCCGGGGCCAGCGCGGCAAGGACATGGCCGGCCCGGTCGGCCACCGCCCCCGCCCGGGCCCCGGCCGCTTCGAGGGCAGCGTCGAGCCGCGCCGTCAGGACGGCCCGGTCCGGGATGACCAACCCGGCGGCGATGGAAGGCGTGCCGCACCGGGCGTCGGCCACCTCGTCGCAGAGGGGACGATCACCCTCGTGGCCGATGGCGGAGACGACCGGCAGCGGGCAGCCGGCCACCGCCCGGCACACCTCCTCGTCGCTCCACGGCAGGAGGGAGGTGGCGTCACCACCACCTCTCGCCACGATGACCACATCGACGCCGGGCCGGCGCACCACCCGGCTGAGGCCGTCGAGGATGGACACGGCCGCGCCGGGCCCCGACACGGTGGTCTCCTCGAAGTGGACGGGGTAGCCGGGGAAGCGCTGGGCCACCACGGCT
>Ga0209061_1002647_pt1 | contig 21767 bp, 21 predicted proteins | sample Coa_R1_10_FD_187157 | JGI IMG/M metagenome (GOLD analysis project Ga0209061, IMG submission 187157) | Surface soil microbial communities from Centralia Pennsylvania, which are recovering from an underground coalmine fire - Coalmine... | ecosystem: Environmental > Terrestrial > Soil >...
CCCCACGCCGCCAGGCACCCCAACCCTAGCCCCGCACCCGCAGGCCACGGACCAGCCGCACAAAAGGGTGAGCGGCGAGACGCCCACGCCCCGAACCGCCTGCGCGAACAGATCGCGGAGACGAGAGCCATTCACGGATTAACCGGTGGATCCAGGCTGAGGTTATGAGACCTGGTTCCGGCTAGCCGGTTCGTCCATGAGGTTTGCGTTGAGCTCGGCGACTGTCTCTTCGAGCAAGCGGGACAGGATCAATAGCTTCTCGTGCGGCGATACGGGCAGCTGGCGGAAGCTGGTCACCCATGCCTGGCCGTTCGGCGCGTCCGCCCGGGTTTCGTGGATCGACGGGATGCCCGCGTCCGCGCCGATAAGCGCGGGCCGCCCGCCGCCAAGCACACGGCGGATGCTGCCGGCGCGCCAGCCCAGGACACGCTCCAGACGGCGGAGGATCTGCGGGCTAAAAGAGGTACGGCATCCATTTTCAAGCAGGTAGAGCGTGGCCGGAGCCGGCCCGCCGGCGCTGTGCACCTGGGCCTGCGTCAATCCGAGTTCCACTCGCCGCTCCCTGATCAGCTGAGCAAGGCGCAACCAGTCTTGTTGCTGCTCCGCCTGACCATCGGGCGCCGGGTCCGGCTGTATCCCCTGCCACGGCTGCATACTCCATATCATGCCCCAGGGACAGAGCCGCCGCTTTATTACCGGCGGCGTGTTCCCCGGGAAATCCACCCAAGCGCGGACGCCCTGTTAGCCGCGATTCGCCGCAACGCCGGCCGGTTACCGCGGATGACCTGCGAAAACACCTGAAGAGCAGCGCACTGGGCAGACCCGGGATCTCCGGGCGGCGTGCGGATGTTCCCGCAGTTCGGTCGCGTGATCGGAGAACTCATGACCTTTGGCGCCGACAGCCGGGATCAGCGGTTTTGTGTGATCGCGCTTTCTTCTGTTCATCGGGCGCCGGTTCGCCTTTACCTGCTCAGAACGGACGTCACTTGCGTCCCGCTAGCCTCATCCGGTTTAGTGAACCGGAAGACGCGGTTGGCGATCTCGGCGATCTCCGGGCTGTGGGCGACGATCAGCAATGGCCAGCCGAGGTCGCGCAGCAACTCTATGATGGCGTGCCGGGTCTCATCGTCGTGTGCGGCTACGATCTCGTCGGCGATGATCGTGCCCGTGTGCCCGCCGCCGGTGATCTGCGCGGAGATGCCAAGGCAGAAGCACAGGGCGCCGCGGGCCTGCTCGCCGCCGGACAACGTGCGCAGCGGCCGGCGGGTTCCGTCGCTGAGGACGACCTCGGGAACGAACCGATGGTCGATATGGAACGCGCTGTGTTCGCCGCCGATCTGGCGGAGCAGGTCGGTGGCGGCCTCCGACACGGTGGCGGTGTACTCGGCGAGCAGGTCACGGCGCAGCCCGGCGAGGACATGGCTGGCGTGCCGGAGTATGTCGGCTCTGTGCCGCGCGGCTAGCTTCCGGTCGAGAACCTCTTGCTCGCTGTCGCGGGCGGCCCTCAGCATCCGGCAGCGTTCGGCGAGGACCTCGGCGGCCGTCTGCGCCTCGACGCGGCGGGCGCGGCGGGCTTCCCATTCTTCGCGGGCCCCGGCCAGCCTGGCGGCGAGGCGGCCGAGGTCTTCGGCGGTGGGCGCGGCGTCCGCCCGGGCGCGGAGTTCGCCGAGAGCGCGCTGCACCTGCGCACGGTCGGAGCGGGCTCTGGCGAGCCGGGCCCGGACCTGGGCGGCGTACTGCGCGGCGCTGGCTTCCCGGGCCGCGGCGTCCTCGGCCTGCCCGGCCATCGCCAGGACCTTGTCGCGGTCATCCTCCGTGACCCGCAGGAGAGCCGCCAGGCTATCGAGGGCCGCCTTGGCCGCGCCGAGGGCTTCGCCCTGCCGGGCGACGGCATCGTGCACATCGGATTCCGCCTGCCGGAGCGCATCGACGGCCGCTTCCCTTTGCCGGAGCAGGTCCATGAGCCTTGTCGTCCTGGCCGCCGCGGTCCGCGCCTGCTCCGCGGCCCGGCGGCCTTGCGACTCGCAGTGCGCCTTCTGCGCCGTGAGCCCGGCCAGCAGTCCCGCGAGGTCGGCGACCTGCTGGCTGCACGTTGGACAGCGGGCGGCGCGCGGGTCAGCCGAGCGCAGGGCCTGCACGGCCCGGTCCAGCCGGCCGTGCTCGCCCCCGAGGCGTCCCACCGCCTGCTCGGCGCGGGCCTGTTCCTCCCGGGCGCCGGCCAGGCGCTCATCCAGGCCGGCCGGCAGCCGGCCGAGTTGCCGCCGCACCCGGTCGTGGCGTGCGCGGGCATCCTGGACGCCGCTCGTCGCCAGGTCCGCGATCCGGGCGGCGTGCTCTGCCGCCTGACGCGCGGCGCGCAGCCGGGTCAGACGATCGCGGGCGTCCCGCCGGCCGCCGCCCGGGAGATCGCGGACCTGCTCTTCCAGGTCGCGGATCGTCTCCTCCAGGCTGGCGGCACGCGCCTCGGCCCGGGCCGCGTCGAGGCGGGCCTGCTGCGCCGCCGACCGCCGCGCCGCCAGTGCGTCATGGGCGGCCTGGACGCTGGCGAGTGCGTCCTTCGCCTTGTCCTCGGCCGCCTTCGCGGTTTTCAGCCGGCGCCGGGCACGTGCCGCCTCGGCCCGGGCAGCGCCGGCTGCCTGCCGGGCGGCGGCCACTTCCTCCGCGGAGCCCGGGAGGGCATCGGCCGCCGCCAGCGCCTGGCTGGCGTCTCGCTGGGCGGTCTCCACCCGGCGCGTCAGCGGCGTGAGGCCCGTCTGCTCCTCGAACACTTGCTGGACTTCGCCGGGGGTCCCCTGGGCGAGGACCGGCAGCCGGTTCTGGGGGATGAAGAACGCCCCGGTGAAGGCGCGCCCGGTGAGCCCGGTGAGCTGGGTCACCTTATCGGTGAGTTTCGAGGGGGTGATCTGAGGTTGCCGCTGCCCGTTGATGAACAGCTCGGCGTAGGCGATTTCGGCGGGCCGTCCCCTGGTGGTTTTCTGGCGCAGCCCCCGGACAGCACGGAACACGGCGCCGCCGAGGGTGAACTCCACGGCCGCTTCGCACGTGCGGCCGTCAGCGCCATGGCGCCGCATCTCGGCCTGCCTGTAGCCGCCGGCCACCTCCCCGTAGAGCACCCAGCGTGCCGCCTCCAGGAAGGTGCTCTTCCCGGTGCCGATGGCGCCGGCGAGGGCGGTGATGCCGCCGGGCAGCGGTTCGATCCTGCCGTGGGCGACCGAACGGATGTTGGTGACCTCGACGCTGGTCAGCACGATCACTACAGACCTCTTCCGTACCTGCTCCGCGCCGGCGAACCGGTCAGCCGTGCCGGTCCGTCTCGGCGAACTCGGCGGAGTTGATCTCACCGGCCCAGCGGGCGGCCTGTTCCAGCACGGGCTGCCGGATACGGGAAGGGACCTGCACCGCCTCGGCGAGATGGCCGGCCCGCAGGCGCAACTCGGCCGCGAAGTCGGTAAAGCGGCGCGTCAGGTCACGCCCCGGCCGGCCCGCTCCCGAGAGGGCCGGGACGTCCGTCCGCTGCTGGTATGCGATGCTCCACCAGGCGGCGTCACGGGCGAGGCTGGCGTACCGGCCGGCCCGGGCGCTGAGGGCCTGCCGCTGCGCGGGGCTGGTGCTGCGGATCACCTGCCGGACGATGGCACCCCCGTCGCCGGAGACGCGGGCGGACTCGTCATCCGCGAGCGGGACGCCGGCGATGTTGGCGGCGAGGATGTCGTCCAGGTCCGCGGGGGAAAGCCCGGTGGCGTCGATGGGCGGCAGGTCGAGCTGGGGGCGCTGCCAGATGGTGCGCAGCTCGACGGTGACGGCGCCCGGGGCGTGGACGGTGACCAGGAGCCAGCCCCGCGGCCCGGGCTCGTCGGCGAAGCCGCGGGTCAGCGCCGAGCCCGTGTACCAGACCTGGCACCGTCCGTCATCGCCGAACCCGGGGACCGGGCCGGCGGTGTGGTAGTGGGACAGCAGCACGGCGTCCCACCCGCGGAGCGCCCAGCGGCCGGGGATGGGACGTTCTTCGCCATGGGGGTCGGTGCACCGGTAGAGGCGCCCGTCGGCGTCGAGGGCGCCGTGGCAGAACAGCAAGTTGACGTTTCCGGGCAGCGGCTCCGGGTCGATGCGGATACCGCTGCCGGCCAGCGACCTGTCGAGTCCGTAGTGGGACACGACGTGCAGGGCGAGGCCGTCGGCGGGCCGGTGGATCTCATAGAGTCCAGGGTGCGGGCCCGGCCCGTCGCCAGGGCCGCGCTTCGGGTCGGGGTAGACCGCGTTCATCCCCAGGTGCGGGCGGTGCATGATGCTCATGGCCGACAGGTCCGAGCCACCGCCGGCGCAGTGGTTACCGGAGTTGGCGACCGCCCAGATCCCCGCCGAGACGCGCAGGTCATCGACGCGGTTGGCTATTTCTATGTCGCGCGGCACCGGCTTGTTCCAGTGGCTGAGGTCACCGCCGTCGACGATGCCGTCCACGGCGGCGTTGACCATATCCCGCATGATCAGGCCGTGGGCTATGTGGCCGTCCACGACGCGCTGGTTCCAGCCGGTGGCCCGGTTGAGGCGCATGGCGCGGGCCGCGTAGCCCAGGTGCTGGCAGCCGCGCACCCCTATCCTGTAACCGCCGGCCACCCGCGGCCCTCCTCTCCGCCCGGCTTGCCGGGCCGGCCCGCGCCGTGCGGCCGACGCCGGCCGTGCCGCCCGCGCTCAGCACCGCGGCCCGATCCCGGAGCCGAAGTAATGCTCGATGAGCAGCTGCTCCACCATGGCCCAGGTGGCCGGGGAAGCTGGCCGCACCCCAGCGCACCGCTCGATGGCCCGGCGGGCCGGCGCGACGGAATCGGCGCTGCTGATCAGGTGGATATCGTCGGGGGAAAGCGGGAACGCCGGTGACGCGTCGATGACCCGCCGCACGGCGGCGTACAACTGCACGGCCTTGCGGGCGCGCGCCACGGCCTCATAGGGGTTCCCGGAGCGTTTCGCCGCTCGATCACCGCCAGCCGCCTGCATACGCGAGCTCACTCCCGGTGCCGGTGAGCGGGGCCGTTCCCGGATCGCCCCGGTGCCCGGCAGCCGAGCAGCGAGGTCAGCACCGCCGGGAATGCCGTGCGGTAGTGACGCGCCTGGCCCAGCTCAGCGTCCGGTTCCGGGTACCGGGCCAGCCGATCGGCCTGTATCCGATGCGCCTCGGCGCAGATGTCGGCAAGGGCGACGTCGGACTGACGGCAGACCAGCCGGATGAAGGCGACCAGCGCATCGACGTCGTCCACCTCGGCGAGCAGCGCGCCCCAGAACTGGGGTGAGGGCTCCTGCACGCGCGCCGACGGGTACTTGGCGGCCAGGAACGCGGTGAGACGGCACATCTCAGCCGGGGTCATCCGCTGCCACCTTCAGGTTCATGACGCGACCTTGTCCTTCGCGCCGTCCTTCGCGCCCCACGGCTTGTCCTCCGCGCTCTGCTGTCCGCCGTCGTCCCGCGGCCGCTTCCTGTCCCTCGCCTCGGTGCCTCGCTGCACGAGCAGCTCCCTGAGCGTGACCGGCTTCTCGTCGGGGCCGAGGACGACGGCCTCGAGCCAGTTACGCCGCGATGCCTCCTGGTAGAGGGTCCGTAGCTGCTCGTAGGTGGCATCGGGAGCGGTCGCGGCGGCGAGGCAGTCGAAGACGCTCGGGACGGGCTTGCCGGCGTTGAGCCAGGCGAGGACCGAGTCGGCGAATTCCGGGCCGGGCTTGCGGATGACGAGCCCGGAAAGCTGCTTTGCCCGGGACTTGGAGACCACCAGGACGTTTTCGTAGTCAAGGTCGCCGACGATGTCGAACTCGTACTCGATGCCTTCCCGCTGCTCGGGCTTGAGCCCGATCTTGCGCGGCACCTTACGGCCACGCTCGTCGGTCTCCACCACGTAGTCGGTCTTGGTGCGCATGGTGACGATGACGTGGCCCGGGTAGGCGAGCAGCGCCTCGATCATCGCCCGTTCCATGGGGCGGACGTCTTTCCACCCGGCGAAGCTGTTCCCCGTCCCGGCGCGCCTGGCGGCGTTGTCGACCTGTTCGAGCATTCCGCCCGCGCCGGACCAGAAGTGGGAGAGCGAGTCGACGATCACTACCTCGTAGGCCTCGTGGGCGGCCACGGCGAGCGCGTCGACGAGCGACGTCGGCTCGAACGTCGAGAACTGGAGCGTGTCGAAGGTGAACTCGTCGGCGTACTTGGAGGCACTGCCGTGCTCGGTGTCGATCACCGCGACCCGGTCGCCCAGCCTCGTGCCGATGGCCAGCGCGGTGTAGGTCTTGCCCGACCCGGTGGGCCCGGTGAGCGCGATACGGGCCTTGGCCTGCTCCTTGGTGGCAGACCTGAAGGTGAGCTGAGTCATCCGCCTCTCCCCCATGGTGTCCCGGTGCGCGGCCAGGAGGAGCCGAGGGCAGATACGGCGTCCCCGTCGGCTACTATCCGCGTCCCGCACACGTGTTCGATACCACTACTGTAGGGGTAGATAGGGCTACATGTCAATTACTGGCGGTTGACAGCGCTAACTAGCTCTATCTAGCTTCAGAATATGACCGCCGGTCATCGTCACCCCGGTCGATGGCCAGGCCAGCCGCCGCAGGCGTCCGGCGAGGCTGGCGCGCGGCCAGCGCAGAACGCCGCCACGGCGTCCGCGGCGTCCACGCCGGACGCGAGCGCCGCCCGGAGGCGGGCAGCGGCAACGGGAGAACGCCCCGCCGGGAAGTGAGCGTGCAGGTCACCGGCGGGTAGCGCAACCCTGCATGCAAGTAACTCTCAGTAAAGGATGCACGTCATGACGGGTGAACCGACCATTACCGTCGTTGGGAACCTGACCGCCGACCCCGAACTGCGGTTCACCTCGGCCGGCGTGGCCGTCCTGGACTTCACGGTGGCGTCGACCCCGCGCGTCTATGACCGCGAGTCGGGCGAGTGGAAGGACGACGACACGCTGTTCCTGCGCTGCAATCTATGGCGGCAGGCGGCCGAGAATGCCGCCAGGTCGCTGGCCAAGGGCACGCGGGTGATCGTGCAGGGCAGGCTCAGGCAGCGGTCGTTCGAGACCAGGGAGGGCGACAAGCGCACCGTGGTCGAGCTGGACGTGGACGCCATTGGCCCGGAGCTGCGCTACGCGTCCGCGAAGGTCACCAAGGTTGACAGGGGCAGCCGCGGCGACGGCGCGACGGCCGGCGATGACCCGTGGCAGGGCCCGCCCGCCGCCGCGCGCGACGAGGTGCCGTTCTGACGGTTAACGCCAGCCGAGACGGCAGAGCCCGACGACAAGCCGAGGGCGCCCTGCGGCAGCACGCGAGGCCCGCGGGCCGTGCCGGAGGAAGGCAAGGGAGTGGACATTCAGGTTACGGTGGTATTCCACCTGTTCGACGCGGACATCCCCCAGGGCATGACGGCGGAGACAGCCAGGCAGCGCATCCTGCGGAACATGGAGGCCCGGCTGAGCGAGCCGTCAGCCGCCTGGCCGGAGCTGCCCTCGTTCGAGATCCGGGGCAGGGCCAGGTGCGCGTACCAGCCCGCGGACGGCGACCCCGCCATCCGCGCGTGCGCCGACAGCCGGCGGGACACCGCGTGACCATTCTGGTCCCTAAACGTGATTGCGTCAGCACGCTCGGTAACCTGTAGCGGTAGGATCGGGGGGCGGGGCCGCTACCGATAGGCGGCCCGGGGCAGCGGAGGGGGAAGGCAGATGTCGGATCTGATCGTCATCGGGTACGAGGACCCGCAGACCGCCCGGCAGGCATACGAGCAGGTACAGCGCATGCAGCAGGATTTCATCGTCGACCTGCGCGGGCTGGCCGTCGTCACCGTCGACGCCGACGGCAAGACCCACGTCGACACCCCCCAGCGGATCATCGGCGCGTCCGCGGTCAGCGGCGCGCTCTTCGGCCTCCTGCTCGGCCTTTTGTTCTTCGTCCCGGGCATGGCGCTGCTGGGCGGCGCGATCGGCGCGCTCATGGGCAAGTTCAGCAAGTCGGGCATCGACGCCGGGTTCCGCGACCGCGTGGCCCACCTGCTCGAGCCCGGCCACGCAGCCGTGGTGATCATGGCCTCGAAGATCACCGAGGACAGGTTCGCAAGCGCCATGCGGCCGTTCGGCGGCACCGTCCTCAAGACCTCGCTGTCCGAAAGCGATGAAAGGGAACTCGCCGAGGAACTCGCCGGACAAGGCTGAGAAAGCCTGCTCCTCACACGGGCATAAGCCCGCCGGGAGAGGCCGGTCATCCTGCACGCCGCTGCCGGCGGCTCGGCTGACGCGCTGCCGCACCTGCCGGCGATCGCCCGCGAGGCAGGGGCCGGTGCCGGCATCGGCGGCTTCGACCGGATCCACCGGCGCGCGCCGGCCCTGGCCAACGTGAAGACGGCCGGCCCATCCGGCACCACGGCGGCGTCGCCGTGCCGTACGGCAACCTCGCGCCCGGCGGCGCGGTGATACGCGATGATAAAGGCGTTCTCCGTGCCGCCTGAGATGCATGTGCACACCGGGCCGGCCCGGGTCTTCGGCCTGGAGGACGAGGCCGTGCAAGCGCCGGCGGCCCGCAAGGCGCCGCCGGGCGACGCGCTGGTTACCCGCCATCGTGCTGGTTACCCGCTATGAGGGGCCGCGTGCGAACGGCATGCCGGAGCGGTCAGCGGCCAGCACCGGGCGCGGAACGCGCCGGTGCGTCCCCCTGACTTAGAGTAGTGTGATGAACCGCGGGAGGGGGCAGGTAATCGAGCTGCGGCTCAACCGGGCCGAGGAGATGTTCGTCCTGGCCCAGACCGACCTGTTCTCCGAGTACCGCAACTTCCTCACCGGAGTCGAGTACTGCATCAGCCTGCTCCGCTCGCAGCGCACGCGGTCGCCGGTCCGGCTCCGGCTCTCGTTGCCGCCCGCGGAGTTCGACGACGGCCTGGGCGCCCGGCTCAGCGTGACGCTGCGCCGCTACTGCGACCAGCGCATCAGCTACAACGAACGCGAGCGGCGCGCGGTCCGGCTGAGTGGCCTCTGGTCGCTGTGGGTCGGCGTTCCCATCGTCGCGATCGGATACCTCCTGGTGATCTTCGAGGGCAGGCTGGTGGGCCGCGCCGGCAACATCGTGCTCGACACCACGGGGTGGGTGCTGGTGTGGGTGGGGATCTGGTTCCCGCTCGACACATTCTTTTTCAGCCCTCTTGGGTACGGCCGGGAGAACCGCGCCCTCCGGCGCCTGCGCGACGCCGAGATCTCGGTGACGACCTGGCAGCCCGCGACGGCCTGACGCCCGGCGGCGGCCGTACCCGCCGCGGGACCCGCCCCGGGTATTCCCGGCGGCCTGACCGGAGCCGCGGTCAGTCCAGGCGGCCCTTGAGCATGACGTTCCAGTAAAGCGCCGGCAGCCCGTACCGCTTGAGCAGCCACATGTCATACCGGGGCTTGAGGGTGTTGATGAACGGGAACGTGGGAGTGCGGTTGAGGTCGTAGTCGAACTCGGCGAGCAGCATCCTGTTCCGGGAGGTGACCAGGGGGCAGGAGGTGTAGCCGTTGTAGCTCGCGGGAAGCGGGCGGTCGTCCATGGCGGCGAGCAGGTTGTTCACCAGGACGACCGCCTGCTTGCGCGCGGCGGCGCCGGTCTTGGACGTCGGCAGGTTCGAGGCGTCGCCGAGGGCGAACACGTTGGGCCAGTCCGGGCTCCGCAGGGTGTGCTTGTCGACTTTCACGTAGCCGAACGGGCTCGCGGTGTCTGCCAGCGGTGTGGCCTTGAGCCAGTCGGGGGCGCTCTGCGGCGGGGTGGCGTGCAGGATGTCGTAGTCCACCGTCTCCTTGGTGCCGGCCCTGGTGTCGGAGATGACGGCCCGCTTGCTCTCGCCGTCCACCTCGGTCAGCTGGGATTCCCTGCGGACGTCGATGCCGTAGCCCGCGGCGATGCCCTCGAGCACCTTCGCCCAGTCCGGCTGGCTGAACATGGCCGCGGTGGGCAGTACGAGGATGACCCTGGTGCGGTCGAGGATGCCCTGGGACCGCCACCAGTCGGCGGCCAGGTAGGCGATCTTCTGCGGGGCGCCCGCGCACTTGACCGGGCCGGGCGGCATGGTGAACAGGGCGGTGCCGCCGCGCAGGTCGCGGATGAGCTCCCAGGTGAACGGGGGAAGGTCGGGGCGGTAGTTGCTGGAGACACCGCGCTGGCCGAGCGTCTCGGCAAGCCCCGGGACCTTGCCGAAGTCGAGCTGGATCCCGGGGGCGACGACCAGGTAGTCATAGCCCAGCACCCGGCCGGACGCGGTGGCCACGGTCTGCGCGGCGGGGTCGATGCCGGCGGCCGCATCCCGGACCCAGACCACGCCCCTGGGCATGACGCTGGCTTCCGGCCGCACCGTCGCGGACGCCGGCGCCCGGCCGCCGCCGACCAGTGTGAACAGCGGCTGGTAGTAATGGCTGCCGGACGGCTCGACGATGGCGATATCGGTTACCCCCGCCCGCCCGAGGCGGGCCGCGACCGTGATCCCGGCCGTCCCGCCGCCGATGATCAGGACCTTGTGACGTGCTTGGTGCGGAGCGCTCATCGTCGCGCCTCCGTTTCCTGGCTCGGAACCACGGGCAGCCCCGCGGTTATGGCGTTGCCGATCTCGTCGTCGATGCTGATCACGTCCCGGCCGCGGGCCGCGAGCATCGAGGCGGCCACAATGGACCGGTATCCGGTCCGGCAGTGCACCCATACTTCCCCGGCCGGGATCTCGCCCAGCCGCCCGGGCAGCTCATGCAGCGGGATGTGCACCGCGCCCGCGATGTGCCCCGCTTCCCATTCCAGGCGGCGCCGCACGTCCAGCACCACGGGCCCGGCGCCGTCCCGGCGGCCCATGGCCGCCGCCAGGTCGCTGAACCTGGCCAGGCGCAGGGAAGCAGGCGGCCGGCCGGCCGCCCAGTCCCACGGCGTTCCGGTGGCCGCGGCGGCCGGCCGGTCGATCCCGATCCGGACCAGCTCCCGCTGGGCCAGCGCGACCTGTTCCGGGGTCTCGCCGAGCAGGGTGACCGGCGTTCCGTGCGGGATGAGCCAGCCCAGGTAGGTGGCGAAGCTGCCGTCCAGCGGGAAGCTGAGCGAGCCCGGCACGAAGGAAGCGGCGAAGGCGACGCGATCCCGCAGGTCGACGACCCATTCGCCGGCCTCGATCCGGCGCCGCAGCTCGGCCGCGCCCGCCCGCCGCGGCGGCGCCAGGTCCGGCGCGTCAGCCCCGGCCAGGTTGATCGCGCCCATGTGCGCGTAATAGGCGGGGTATGCGTCCAGCCCCGCGAGCAGCGCCTCGACATAGGCGTCCGCGTCCAAGGTGAGCGCGGGGTTGGACAGCTTCTGCTGCCCGATCGTGGACGACCGCGCCGCGGCCTGGGTGGCGGCGCAGAAGCTGCCGAAACCGTGCGTCGGGAACACCGCGGCGGCGTCGGGCAGTTCGCGGGCGAGCCGCCGCGCCGAGGCGTGCTGAGCCCGGGCCAGGGCGGGAGCGTGGTCCGGGCCGAGCAGGTCGGTGCGGCCGACGGAACCGAACAGCAGCGACCCGCCGGTAAACACGCCCGCCACCTCGTTCCCGGTTTCGAGCACGTAGGCGAGGTGGTTGAAGGTGTGCCCGGGGGTAGCGGCCACTCGTATCCGGAACCCGTCGCTGACGTCGATGCTGTCGCCCTCGCTGACCGGGGTGCGGGCGAAGCCGGCCGGCTCGGCCGCGCTGACCAGGTAAGCGGCCCCGCAGGCCCGCGAAAGGGCCAGCCCGCCGGAGACATAGTCGTTGTGCATGTGCGTCTCGGCGACGTGGGTTATCCGCACCCCGAGCGACGCCGCCAGGCCCATGACCCGGTCGATGTCGCGCTGCGGGTCCACGACCAGGCCCACCTCGCCGTCATGCGCAAGGTAGCTGCGGTCGCCGAGGCTCGGGGTCTCGATCGGGACCACTTCCACCATGGCCGCACCTCCCGGCTAGGCAATTAATGTACGATCATTCGTACATTGATGGCAAGGGTTTCACGGCCAGGTAGTTTCACGGCCAGGTATCCGCGGACAGGAGAGCCCCATGACCGGACCGGGCGCGGGCCCGCGCGCGGCAGGAGCACGACCCCTCGATCGCCACAGCCCGGTGCCGCTGTGGGCGCAGCTACGCGACGACCTGCGGCGGCGGCTGCGGGCAGGCGCCTTCAGGGAGGCGTTCCCCGGCGAGCTGGCGCTGGTCGCCGAGTACGGGGTCAGCCGCCAGACCGTGCGGGCGGCCCTGCGCGAGCTGCGCGCGGAAGGCGTCGTCGTAGCCGAGCGCGGCCGGCGCCCGCGGCTCGCCGAGCCGACGGCGATCACCCAGCCGCTCGGAGCGCTCTATTCGCTGTTCGCCTCGGTGGAGGCGGCCGGGCTGCGGCAGACCAGCGTCATCCGCGGCCGGGACCTGCGCGCCGACGGGGTCATCGCGGACCGGCTCGGCCTGGAGGCATCGACGCCGCTGTTCCGCCTGGAGCGGCTCCGCCTCGCCGACGGCGAACCGCTCGCGCTGGACACCGTCTGGCTGCCCGCCGACCTGGGCGCGCCGCTGCTCGAGGCGGATTTCACCCACACCGGCCTCTACGACGAACTCGCCGCCCGCACCGGCGTGCGGCTGGAAGGCGGCCGTGAGCACATCCGCGCCGTGGTGCCCACCCGCGCCGAGCAGCGCCACCTCCAGATCCCGCCCACCACGGGGGCGCTGGCGATCAGCCGGCTGGGCTACGCGGCCGGCCGGCCGGTGGAATGGCGGCACACGCTCATCCGAGGCGACCGGTTCTCCCTGCTCGCCGAGTTCTCCCCCCGCATCGGGTACCGCCTCACGCTCGGCGTCCCCGAGCTGTCCGGGAGCAGGCGGATCCTGGCGGCCGCGCGCTAGGCCGATCCGACGGCGAGCCGGCGGCCGGCCGGCCCGGAAGCCGCGCCGGCGCAGGCCCGCGGCAGGGTTAGGGCCGCCCGCGCCGGGCCGGCCCGCGTGGCCGCGGCGAACCGGGCGAATCAGGTGAAGGCGATCTGGCCGCCGGCGGCCAGATCGCAGAACTCGCCGCCGGTGATGATGTCCTCGACCTGGCTGATCCGGCGAAGGACCCCTCGTCGTCGACCGTGACCTCGGTGCCTGCGCGGGTGATCGTGGGCATTAGCGTCCCTTTCCTGCTCGCGGGCGGGAGCCGGCGCCGGCCAGCTGCTTGCCGGCGTTGAACTCAGTAACGAGGCCGACTCCCCTGTCTTCCAGCAGCCGGGCACCGGTCGCGGCCGACGGCACGTCGTAGCCGGCCGACGTGCCGTCGGCCGGCAGCACCTCGTCCTTGTCCGTGTCGACGCGGTCCACGGCGGCACTGCGGCCAGCGTCCGCCGCAGCCGTTGGCGACCAGCGTCCCGCCCGTGCCGCCGCCTAGGACAACGAATCGCCTTGCCGCCGTGCCAGGATGCCGCGGGTACCGGGGCCGGCGGGGAGACGGTCGTCCTGCCCCGCCATGGCGCACCGCCCCGGACCATCAGGGCACCGGCGGCCGGGAACGGGCGCGCCCCCAGAAAGTCACAAACGATGTTTGTGAGCGTGACAAGAAACCGCTGGCTATCCCATGGCCGCGCCGGGTATTACCGTCGTGCCATGGCGGAAACGGACCTGCCCTCCCCGCGCTGGGCGAAGCTGCTGGACCAGTCTCGGTGTATCGGCTGCCACGCGTGCACGACCGCGTGCAAGAGCGAGAACGAGGTTCCGGTCGGGGTGACGCGGACCTACGTCAAGTCGGTGGACGTGGGCACCTTCCCGCAGGCGCGGCGGGCGTTCCAGGTGACCCGGTGCAACCAGTGCGAGGACGCGCCGTGCGTGGCGGCATGCCCCACCGAGGCGATGTACCGGCGCCCGGACGGCATCGTCGACTTCGACAAGCGGATCTGCATCGGCTGCAAGGCGTGCATGGCCGCCTGCCCGTATGACGCGATCTTCATCAATCCCGAGGACCACTCGGCGGAAAAGTGCAACCTGTGCGCGCACCGGCTCGATATCGGCCTGGAGCCCGCATGCGTGACGGTCTGCCCCACCGAGGCGATCATCGTCGGCGACCTGGGCGACCCCGCCTCGGAGGTGTCCCGGGTCGTCAGCCGCGAGCCGGTCCAGGTTCGGCGGCCGGAAAAGGGAACCCGGCCCGGCGTCTACTACAAGGGCGCGCACGCCGCCACGCTCGACCCGCTGGCGGCGCGCAGGCCCGGCGGCGGCCTGTTCGCCTGGGCCACGCAAGGCCGCGAGCCGGCCGGGGGACGTTCCCCCGCAAGCCAGCGGGCCCCCCAGACGGTCACGTCCGGTCATCCGGGGCGTGGCACGTCCCAGGCCGCGGCGCTGCTGTCCTACGACGTGCCGCACCAGGTGCCGTGGGGCTGGCGGGTGAGCCTGTACACCTGGACCAAGTCGGTCGCGGCCGGCGGCTTCGCCGTGCCGGTGCTGCTGGCCGGAGCCGGGTACCTGGGCTGGGGCAACGATGTCGTCCGCTGGGCGGCCCCGCTGCTGGCGCTGGCGTTCCTCGCGGTCACCGGCGCGCTGCTCGTCGCCGACCTGAAGCATCCGGCGCGGTTCTACCTGATCTTCACCCGGCGTCACTGGCGGAGCTGGCTGGTGCGCGGCGCGGTGATCCTCGGCGGCTTCGGGGCGATCGCGGCGGCGTACCTGGCGGCATCGCTGGCCGGCGCCGGCGCGGGCACGGCAAGACAGGGGCTGGGCTGGGCCGGGCTGCCGCTGGCGCTGGCCGCCGCGGTCTACACCGCGTTCCTGTTCGGGCAGGCGAAGGGCCGTGACCTGTGGCAGAGCCCGCTGCTCGCCCCGCACCTGGCCGTGCAGGCGGCGCTGGCCGGCGCCGCGGCCGTGCTGCCGCTGCTGGCCTGGCTCGCGCCGGGCCGGGCGGTCACCGCGGACCAGGCGGTCCTGGCGGTGGCGGCGGGGGTGCACGCCGCGCTGGTAGCCGGCGAGGTCGCGCAGCCGCACGCGACCGCGCACGCCCGGCTCGCGGTGCACGAGATGACGCTGGGGAGTCAGCGGCTTCCGTTCGGGATAAGCGTGGTTTTGACCCTGGCCGCGGTCGCCGCGCCGTGGATCGGGACCCCGGCCGCCGCCCTGGCGCTCGCCGGGCTGCTGGGGTACGAGCACGCCTACGTGCAGGCCGGGCAGCGCGTTCCGCTGGCGTGAGCAGGAGGCCGGGAGGGAGCCGTGAGGGAATGACAGACGAGCTCGAAGAGCTGGGGCGCCGGGTGTCGGCGGCGCGGGAGGCGGCCGAGGCCAGGGGCGAGACGTTCTACCAGGGGGCGAGCCGGGTGCACCTGGCCGCGTTCCCGCCGAGGGAACGCTGGGATGACTGGGTCGAGCTGTCCTCCCGCGCCTGGCCGGCGCGGGAGGAAAAGCACTACATGCTCGTGCCCACCACCTGCTTCAACTGCGAGTCCGCGTGCGGGCTGCTCGCGTACGTGGACCGGGAGAGCGGCCAGGTCCGCAAGTTCGAGGGCAACCCCGAGCACCCCGGCTCCCGGGGCCGCAACTGCGCCAAGGGCCCGGCGACGATCAACCAGGTCACCGACCCCGACCGCATCCTGTACCCGCTGCGCCGGTCGGGGCCGCGCGGCGGCGGCGGCTGGGAGCGGATCAGCTGGGACGAGGCGCTGGACGCGCTCGCCGCCCGGATCCGGGCGGCGCTGCTTGAGTCACGGCAGAACGAGATCATGGTGCACATCGGGCGGCCGGGCGAGGACGGGTTCACCGAGCGGGTGCTGGCGAGCTGGGGGGTGGACGGGCACAACTCGCACACCAACGTGTGCTCCAGCGGCGGGCGGACCGGGTTCCAGTTCTGGATGGGCATCGACCGGCCCAGCCCGGACCACGCCAACGCGGCGGTGATCTACCTGATCAGCGCCCACCTGGAGGCCGGGCACTACTTCAACCCGCACGCGCAGCGGATCACCCAGGCGCGGGAGAACGGCGCCAAGGTCATCGTGGTCGACACCCGGCTGTCGAACACGGCCACGCACGCCGATTACTGGCTGTCCCCCCAGCCGGGCAGCGAGGCCGCGATCAACCTGGCGATCGCCAACCACCTGATCCAGACAGGGGCATACGACCGGGAGTTCGTGCGCCGCTGGTGGAACTGGGCCGAGTACCTGACCGCCTGCCACCCGCAGGTACCGGTCACGTTCGAGGCGTTCGAGGAGATCCTCTCCGGGCTGTACGCGGAGTTCACGTTCGAGTTCGCCGCGGCCGAGTCCGGCATCCCGGCGGAGACGCTCGCCGAGGTCGCGGACGTGGTGGCCGCGGCCGGGCACCGGTTCTCGTGCCACAGCTGGCGCAGCGCGGCGGCGGGGAACCTCGGCGGCTGGCAGGTGTCGCGCACCCTGTTCCTCATCTCCGCGCTGCTCGGCGCCGTCGCGACCCCCGGCGGCACGTTCCCGAACGCCTGGAACAAGTTCGTGCCGCGGCCCATTCACGTGCCGCCGCACCCCGGCGTGTGGCAGGAGCTGTCCTGGCCGCTGGAGTACCCGCTGGCACAGAACGAGATGTCGTTCCTGCTGCCGCACTTCCTGAAGGACGGGCGCGGGCGGCTGGACACCTACTTCATCCGCGTCTACAACCCGGTGTGGACCAACCCGGACGGCCTGTCCTGGATGGAAGTGCTGCGCGAGGAGTCGCTGGTCGGCTGCTTCGTGGCGCTGACGCCCACCTGGAACGAGTCCGCCTACTTCGCCGACTACGTGCTGCCCATGGGGGTCGGCTCCGAGCGGCACGACACCCACTCCTACGAGCAGTACGACGGCCAGTGGATCGCCTTCCGGCAGCCGGTGCTACGGGCCGCGCGGGCACGGCGCGGCGAGCCGGTGGCGGACACCCGGGAAGTCAACCCGGGCGAGGTGTGGGAGGAGAACGAGTTCTGGATCGAGCTGTCCTGGCGCATCGACCCGGACGGGTCGCTCGGCATCCGGCGGTACTACGAGTCGGTCGAGCGGCCCGGCGAGAAGCTGACCGTGGACGAGTACTACGGATGGATGTTCTCCCATTCGGTGCCAGGGCTGCCGGAGCGGGCCGCCGCCGAGGGGATGACGCCGCTGGAGTGGATGCGCCGGTACGGGGCATTCGAGATCAGCCGCGGGCAGGGCGCGGTGCACGAGCAGGAGGTGCCCTCGGCCGAGCTCCGCGACGTGAGCGTGGATCCGTTCGGCCGGGTGTACACGTCGGCGCCGGCGCCGGCGGACCCGAACATCGTGCCGCAGGGCGCGCCGTCTCCCGACGATGAAGGGCGGCGGCCCGCCGGGGTCATGATCGACGGCGTGGTCCGGCGCGGGTTCCCGACACCGTCCGGGCGGCTGGAGTTCTGGTCCTCGACGCTGGCCGGCTGGGGATGGCCGGAGCACGCGCTGCCCGGCTACATCCGCAGCCACGTGCATCCCTCGGAACTGGCCGCGGACCAGGTGGTGCTGCTGTCCACGTTCCGGCTGCCGACCCAGATCCACACCCGGTCGGCGAACGCCAAGTGGCTGGACGAGCTCGCGCACACCAACCCGGTGTGGATCCACCCGCGCGACGCCGCGCGGTTCGGGATCGCCCGCACCGGCGACCTGGTGCGGGTGGAGACGGAGATCGGGTACTTCGTGGCGAAGGCGTGGATCACCGAGGGCATCCGGCCCGGCGTCGTCGCATGCAGCCACCATATGGGCCGGTGGCGGCTGGACGGCGGGCCGCGCGGCGCCGGCGCCATGACGGCCACGGTCGGCCTGCGCCGCTCGCCGGGCGGCTGGGCGATGGAACGGCGCGCCCCCGCCGGGCCGTACCGGTCGGCGGATCCGGACAGCCAGCGGATCTGGTGGAGCGACACCGGCGTGCACCAGAACCTCACCTTCGCCGTCCACCCGGACCCGATCTCCGGCATGCACTGCTGGCACCAGGCGGTCCGCGTCCGCCCGGCAGGGCCCGGCGACAAGCACGGCGACATCGCCGTGGACACCGCCAAGGCGCACGAGGTCTACCAGCGATGGCTGGCACGGACCCGGCCCGCCGGGTCCGTGTCGCCGGATGGCACCCGCCGCCCGCGCTGGCTGATGCGGCCGGTCAAGCCGGCGGCGGCCGCGTTCGCGCTCCCCGCGGGCCCGGCTCCGGGCGGGCAGGCGCGGGCCGCCGGAGCTGACGGGCCCGTCCGGTGACAGGACCCGCGGCCCGGTGGGAGCTGCTGCGGGCCCTCGGCGCCGTGGCCGGCGACCCGGCCGACGCCCGCGCCGCCTGCGTCCCGCTCGGCCTGCCCGCCCCGGGCAACGCCGAGCACACCGAGGTGTTCGTGCTCAACTGCCCGCCGTACGCGGCGGTCTACCTGGGGCCTGACGGCGGCCTCGGCGGAGACGCCGCCGACCGGGTGGCCGGCTTCTGGCGGGCCATCGGCGTCGCGCCGCCCGCCGAGCCCGACCACCTCACGGCGCTGCTGAGCCTGTACGCGAGCCTCGGCGAGGCCGCCGCCGGCGCCCGGGCGGCTGCCACGCGCGGCGCGCTGGCGCGGGCACGCCGGGCGCTGTTCTGGGAGCACCTGTGGCCCTGGCTGCCGGCGTACCTGGAGGCCGTGGCCGCGCTCGCGGACACGGCGCCCGCGCTGGCGGCGTGGGCGGGCCTGGCATGGCGGGCGGTCCTGGCGGAGCGCGCCGGCCACCCCGGCGGCCGGCTTCCGCTGGCGCTGCGGGCCGCGCCTCCCCCGCTGTCCGCAGACTGCGCGCCTTCCCCGCTGTCCCCGGACTGCGCGCCTTCCCCGCTGTCCCCGGACTGCGCGCCCCGGGGCCTGCCGCACTGGGACCTGGCCGCCGTGCTCACCACGCCTATCCGCAGCGGCCTGATCCTCACCCGGCGCCGCCTGGCGGCCGGCGCGGACGAGGCGGGCGCGGGGCACCGGATCGGCGAACGGCGCTTCACGCTGCGCGCCATGCTCGAACAGGCGCCCGCCGGGACGCTGCGCTGGCTGCACGGTGAGGCGGGTCGCTGGGCCGGCCGCCACGCGGCCGCGGCACGGGGCGGCGCGGGGCTGCCGGGGCGTGATGCCGTACAGGACTGGTGGGCGGACCGCGCCCGCCGCACGGAAGCGGCGCTGCGCGCGGCCGCCGCCGCGGGCCCCGGCCCGGCGCCCGCCGGGTGATACAAGCATCGCTTGTCGCGGATCTACAGTGGTCATGTGCCGCTTAGCCCCAGGGTTCCCGACCTGGCCGCCCTTGAGGTGCTGCTCGCCGTCGCCCACACGGGCAGCCTGACGGCGGCCTCCCGTGAGCTGGGCATCACCCAGCAGGCGGTGTCCGCCCGGGTGCGGGCCGCCGAGGCGCAGACCGGGGTGGCGCTGATCACCCGGACACCGCGCGGGTCAGCGCTCACCCCGGAGGGGACCGTCGTCGCGGAATGGGCGGCCCGCCTGCTGGCAGTGGCGGGCGAACTCGACGCCGGGCTGGCGGCGTTCCGGCGCGATCGTCAGACGCGGCTGCGGGTGAGCGCCAGCCTGACCATCGCCGAGCAGCTGCTGCCGGGCTGGCTGGTGTCCATGCAGGCCGCGGCCCGCCACCGCGGACAGCCGGCCGCGGAGGTGGTGCTGACGGCCGCCAACAGCGAGACCGTCGTGGGGCAGGTGAGCCGCGGCCTGGCCGACCTGGGGTTCGTCGAGGGGCCCGGCAGGCCGCGCGGGCTGCGCAGCCTCGTGATCGGCCACGACGAGCTCGCCGTGGTCGCCCGTCCCGACCACCCCTGGGCGCGGCGCGACGTCCCGGTCACCCCCGCCGAGCTGGCCGCCACTCCCCTGGTCAGCCGTGAGGAGGGCTCCGGGACCCGCGATGCCCTCGCCGCCGCCCTGTCCGCCGCGCTCGGCAGGCGGGTGACCCTGCCGGTGGCGCTCGCGCTGTCCACCACGTCCGCGGTCCGGTCAGCCGTGCTGGCCGGCGCCGGGCCGGCCGTGCTCAGCGAGCTTACCGTCGCCGAGGACATCGCGGCCCGCCGCCTGGCCCGGATCCCCGTCGCGGGCGTGGATCTGCGCCGGGCGCTGCGCGCGATATGGGCCGGCGGCCGCCTGCCGGCCGCCGGGGCCGCCCGCGAGCTGCTGGCCCAGGTGACGGCCCGCCGCGGCTGAGCGGCCCGGCGGCACGACCGCGTCCGGGGTGCGCTCCCCCGGTCCGCCGCATACCCGCGAGGGTATTCCCTCACCGGACCGGCGGCTCGGGCAGGGCTAGGGTGCCGGTCACCGGGCGCTCACCGGGCGGTCACCGGGCGGGCTGCTGGCCGTCCGGGTGCACGGCCCGCTCGGCGTAGAACTCCTCGAACGCGGCGAACGCGCGCGCGCCGTAGACGGTGGCCGGGCCGCCGTTCATCAAGAACGTGACGCCGATCGCCTCCGCGGCCTCGGCCGGGGTCGCGCCGTGCAGCACTGCCGCGTGCGCGTGCGCGGCGATGCACCCGTCGCACTCCTTGCTGACCGCGATGGCCAGCGCGATCAGCTCCTTGGTCCGCGCGTCCAGCGCGCCCGGGGCCAGCGCCGCGTCGTGCAGCTGCTTATAGCCCGCGTACACCTGCGGGATCGCGTGCCGCAGCTCGCGGGACGGCATCCGCAGTTCCTCCCGGACATCCTTCCCGTATCCCATCGCCCGCTCCTCCCGAGTAGCCGCACGTGTAATCACAGGATCGCACGGACCTTCCGGCCCGCGAGGCGGCCGCACGTCACCCGGCCGCAGGCCTTTGGTCCCCGCCGGCCTTCGGTCCCCCGGCCCCTGGTCCCCGCCGGCCTCGCCGTGGCCGCCTGGCGCCGTCCCGCAGCCTGCCCGCGCCGCTGTGGCGGCCGCGGCGCCCGGCCGCGGCCCGGAGGAGGGATGAGGGCGCCGGGGCGGTCACCCGGGGCCTGGTTCCGCCCGCGTGGCGGGAGTGTCGGCCAGCCGGTCCACTTCCCGCGCCAGGGCGTGCAGCGCCGGAACCGCCGCGGCCAGGGCGCGCCGCTGCCGGGCGGGCAGCGACGACAAGGCCAGGTTGAGCACGGCGGCATTGGTCGCCTGCCACGCCAGCACCGCCTGCCGCCCGGCCTCGGTCACGGTCAGCTCGACGGCACGCCGGTCGTCCTCGGCGGTGACCCGGCACAGCATCCCCCGGGCGCTGAGCGCATTGACGATGGTCGTGACGGTATTAGGGCGCATATTCAGCAGCCGCGCGATCTGGCCCGGCCGGGCGCCGGGATGCTCGGCCAGGGCCGCCAGCAGCTCTAGCTGGGCCACGGCCAGCGTGTTGCCGGGATCGGCGACCCGGGCGCCGCGGCGCAGGGCGCGGCGCAGCCGGGCGATGGCCTCGGCCAGGCCGTCCGGCCGCAGGCTGTCCGGGCCGCTGTCCTGGCGGCCGGGCCCTCCCGGGCTCACCGCCCACCGCCGTGCCCGCCGCGCCCGGCCCGCGCCGCGGGCACGGCCGCGGGCAGGGGCGGCCGCCCGGGGTCCCGTCCCCGCGCCGGGATACGCTGGGAGCGTCCCGCCATGCGGGGCATCGTCGCGGCGGGCGCCGCGCCGGTTCCTCGGATCATGCTCACATCCCGCTCATGCCCACATCCCGCCCAGGGGTCGCGGCGTCCCCGCATCCCTGCCCGAGGCGCCGCCATGGCCTTCGTTGTCCGCCGGGTCCAGCTGCCCCGCGGCCGCACCGGACCCGGCAACATCACTGATACCGCATGCGGCACGCCGATACCGGGTGCGGCACGGTCACTGGTACCGCATGCGGCACGGCGCGGCCGGCACCGGACCGGGCCGAAGCGGTCATCCGGCACGCCGGCGTGCCCGCCCGGCCTTCG
>Ga0209061_1002649_pt1 | contig 21747 bp, 12 predicted proteins | sample Coa_R1_10_FD_187157 | JGI IMG/M metagenome (GOLD analysis project Ga0209061, IMG submission 187157) | Surface soil microbial communities from Centralia Pennsylvania, which are recovering from an underground coalmine fire - Coalmine... | ecosystem: Environmental > Terrestrial > Soil >...
GCCATTGCAGATCGGGATTCTCCGCGCTATCTACGATCGCCTCGGTACCAAAATCGACTTGTTGGCTGGGCAAATGTTATCGCGTGGCATCAGCATGGACAGCTTGGCCGCCGAAGACACACGCATCGTCGGCCAACTCCGCGCCCTCAACGAAGCCTATGCCGTTCTCCACATTCTTGCCTTTGCCGAAGGAGTACATCCGTTGGAGGCGTACCTGGAATTGTGTCGGCTGGTTGGCCAGCTTTCTCTTTTCGGCGAGAAGCGCCGGCCCCCAGAGCTGCCGCATTATGATCACGACGATTTGGGCCGCTGTTTTTATCAGGTCAAAAAGCACCTCGACGCCCTGCTCAACTTCATCATTGAGCCGGACTGGGTCCAACGGCCGTTCCGGGGAGCAGCTCTGCGCATGCAAGTGCCTCTGGAGCCAGCCTGGTTGGAGCCGGCCTGGCAGATGTTCGTCGGCGTCCACAGCCCGCTGCCGCCCGATCAGTGCATCAGCCTGCTGACGGCCCCGGGTCAGTTGGACATGAAGATCGGCAGCTCCGACCGCGTCGATGCCATTTACGAGTACGGACAGGCCGGTCTGAAGTTCACGCACCGTCCTCAGCCGCGTGCTCTGCCGGTGCTGCCCGGCTTGATCTACTTCCAGGTCGATCGCGATTCGCAAGCCAACGAATGGCAACATGTGCAGAAATCCCTGACGTTAGCCATTCGGTTGAACGAGCAGCGAATTCTTGGTAGCATCCAGGACGAGCAGACGCTGACAATACGCCACGCCGGCCAGACCACGACGTTGCGCTTCACGTTGTATTTGGCCCGTCCGTCGGAGTTGCGGCCGTAAGAGCGGCTCCGGCCAAGCACGAGGTGTTTTCGGCATGCGCAAAGAAACCGCTGAACTGGTCTTCCCTATCCTTGCTCAGGGTTTGCGTCTGAAGGAACGCCTGCGCCGTGGAGACAAGTGCAGCCTCAAGACCGAACAGGCGGAATTGAAGCGGCTATTCCGCCTTTCCGATTCTGCCGCCGGCGCTTCTGTGGCGGAAGCGCCCGACGCTTTTCTCGGCATCCGCTATCCTTTGGCGTGCTGGCTGGATGAAATCTTCATTGTGGATAGCGATTCTCCCTGGAAGGCCGAATGGCGCGAGCAGACCCTGGAGTTTGCTCTCTTCCGCAGGCGCGAACGGGCGCACCTGTTTTGGGAACAGGCCCGTCAGGCCGAGGCACGCGGCGACGCCGACGCTTTGGAAGTGTTTTACCTGTGCGTGATGCTCGGTTTCCGCGGCGATCTGCGCGATAACATCAACGCCTTGCTCGATTGGCGAGAGGCCGTCGAAGAGCGGATCGTGCAGGGGCAGGCGACGGAGTGGCCAGATAAGCCGCCGGAGTTGCCTGTGTGGGAGACCAATGTGCCGCCACTGCGCGCACGCGAGCGGCTGCGTTGGATGCTGATAAGCGGCGCGGCCGTCCTGGGGCTGATTATTGTGGCGACGGTGTTCCTGATAGTTTCCCGCCTGGGCACGTAGGGACCCGCATCGGTACGCTCCGGAAACGGAAGCGACGGCATAACGGAATCCATCGCTTCCGCTTCCGGAGCGTACCGACGTGGCAGGAGTTTTACTCATGGTGCGATTGTTGGGCTGGCTGGGTGGGAAGCTCCAAGCGGTCCTCGGCCTGATTTTGCCGATGTTTCACAAAGCGCGCGGCTCCGGCGGTTTTCCGTCTTGGCTGCGCGGGGTACTGCATGTACTGATAGTGGCTGCTCTTCTGGCTGCCCTGTTCTGGCTCAACACCTGGTTCGAGGTAGACATTCCCCGCGCGCCGCTCTTGAGGAAATATTGGCTGCCTATCCTTTTCGTGCTTATTTACACGCTCTGCTGGTTGAGTTATTGGCTGTGGAAACTCTTGGTTTCTGACGAAGAAGGTCCGTATTTTGCCGACATCGAGACGGCCTGGGAAGAAGCCAAGATCAGCTTGCGCCAGGCGGGTCTCGGCTTGGCCGACCTGCCGCTGTTTTTAATTCTCGGACAACCAGAGGATGAAGAAAAAGCTCTTTTCCAGGCCGCCCAGCTGAACTTGACGGTCAAGCAGGCGCCGGCATCATCCGACGCTCCCCTCCGTCTCTACGCCACTCATGAGGCCATTTATCTGACCTGCGCCGGCGCTTCGCTTCTGGGTTGCCACGCCCGCTTCTTGGCCGGCAAATGGGGCGACAAGATGGCCCTGGCCCGAAAAGAGGCATCCAGCGAGGACGATGACATCATTACCTGTACCATTAGCCCCGGCGCGCGCGGCGGCATGGTCCCCAACAAAGGCATCTTCGCCGACATGGCGCGCTACTTCCATCAAGCCGAGCGCGAAGGCCGTTCGCTGACCAAGGCGGAAAAACGTGAGCTGCGCGCCATGTACCGCAAGAGTCAGCCCCAGCGGTCGCCGCTAAAAGATCCCGACCTGATTGCCGAGCAGGCCGCCCGCTTGCGTTTCCTCTGTCAACTGCTCGTCCGCGACCGTCGGCCTTTCTGTGCTATCAATGGCGTACTCCTGCTCGTTCCTTTCGCCAGCTGCGATAGTGATCAGGATGCCGCCTACATGGCCGAGGCGCTGCAGCGCGACCTGGCCATTACCGGCACGGCCCTCAGGGTCGATTGTCCGCACTTCGCCCTGGTCTGTGATATGGAGACGGCCAACGGCTTCAGCGAGTTCCTTCAACGCTTCACGCCGCGCGAGCGCCTTCGCCGTTTGGGGCAGAGTTGTCCCTTATTTCCTGACCTGGGCGGCGCTGGTGCAGAGAGTTCGGCCGGCGACGCCGTCCCGCACTTGCTCGACAGCTTGGCGAAGTGGTTGTGTCAATCCATTGTGCCCCTCTGGGTGTATCGCAAGTTTCAGATAGAGAAAGCAGATACGCCGGATCGATCGGCCCTGGTGGGCAGCAACGGACGGCTCTTCCTTCTGGTGGATGAATTGCAGGAACGGAGCAAGCGGCTCGGCACGATCCTGGCGCGCGGGCTGGCACAGCGGGCGGTCCCCGGCCCACTGCTATTCGGCGGCTGTTATCTGGCCGGCACTGGCAGCGATCCCGAACGGGAGCAAGCATTCGTCCGCGGACTGATGGATCGCTTGGCCGAGAGCCAGTCCTGTGTGTACTGGACGCAGGCGACACAAGCGGAGGAAGCCAGCTACGCTTTTTGGACCACGCTCGGCTGGACCATCCTTGCTCTGGCGATCCTCGCCCTCGGTCTGGTGCTTGGCGTTCGTCTCACTGGCGCCATAACTTGACCACGACTCCGACCTTGTCTTGCCCGGGGGCCAGCGGGATGGGAAGGCTAACCCCCCGGGTGTTGGAAGCCACCTTGATGGAGGATACCCGGTATTCTCCCGGACCAAGGTCCCGGAACACAAACGTGCCGCCTTTGGCGGTCCTGGTCGAGACAAGAACTTTTCCGGCAGGGTCGAGCAAATCGACGGAGAGGCCCTCTTGCGGTCGGTCTCCTTCCATTACCACGCCGGCAATGCTGCCCTTTTTGACCACTGCGGCCGGCGGCGCTGGGGGCGGCGGGTCAGTCACTTGCAGCATCGTGACCGTTTCGGTCGTACTCAAGCCCACGTGATTGGTGAAACGTGCCGAGATTTCCAGGGGGGGCCGTTGGTCTCCCGGCACGATTAGCTCGGCCTCCCAACGTTTGCTGCCCTTGTTGGCTGGCTTGCCCGGCACCACGACGGCCTGTGGCGGTGCCTTGCCATCGGGCTGCGGCCGGCCAAGGAAAAAGACGACTTCGCGGATGCCAGACTCTTCATCCGTCCCACGCGCCTCCACGAGGAATGGCTTGCCCCGCACGGCCCTGGCGCTCGTCTCGATCCGCAGTCCTTCAGGAGGGGTATCGTCTAGCACGAGGGTTTTGCGCACCTCGGAAACCTCTTCGCCGCTATCAGCATCTAGCACTTTACGCTCTTTGCCCTCCTTATCTACCAAGCGCAAGCGGAGCGTAACGGGACCGTACAGGCCGCTGAGATCCAGATCTTTGCTCCAGTCCTTGACTTCCGGCACGAAGCGTAGGCCGCCGCTTGTGCCGACGCCGCGAAACAGCCAATGTACATCCCGCTCTCCACGAAACTCCGCCAGCAAGTTGAACGGCTCGGTTCCCTCTCCCTTCTTGTCCGCCGGCAGCGGCGCCGCCGCTTCCAGCACGAGTCGGGCATCTTCACGTTTCTCCAAATTGTCCGCTTCAATGACCACAGGCACAGGCTTGCGTGGGTCGGCGAACAGAGGCAAGTTGAGGCGCAAAGTCTCCTTGCCGCGACTCACCGGCGTCGAGGGCGTGCCTGAAAGAGGAAAGTCCGCGAGGAAGGCGAAAGCACGATTGTAGCCATCGGCCTGGATCGTGACAATGCCCGAGCGCCGGCGCTCGTCTTTCAAGCGAATGTCCTCGGCTACCAGATACAGCGATTTGAACTCGCCTTTGTCGTTTTTCTCGCCCGTGACATAGCCGGCATAAACTCCTTTCTTCTTTTGCCCGGCACTGAGGCCCGGGATGCGCGCAGGGTCTAAGATCAACTGCACGCGGCATGGCGGTCCCTGGAAATTATCATTGGGCGTCACTGTCACGATCAAGCGATTCGTTTCTGTGCCCCGGCGCGGAGGGACGAATTCGTATTTGGCATTCAGATAGATATCGGGGCGATCGACGCGCAACGTTTTGTCTTCGCCCAGGGGGGTGCCTTTAGCATCCAATAAGCGAAGAACGACGGGACGAGTCAATTCCTTGTCGTTCCCAAGCTCTGCCGGGGAGCGTGTGGCAGGCGTTGGGGGAGTCTGGGGCCAGAGGAGTTGCTCGAACTTGCCGGGAGCAATAGGGTGATTTTTGACAGCGGCGACTTCGACGCCGCCAGCAAGCAGCTGTACGGTGATAGTCTGCACCTGCTTGCTATCATTCTGGACGTAGGTAAATAATTCCTGCTCGACGTTGGGGCGCAGGACATTGGCCCGCTCTTTGACTTCGGCCGCCTTGCCCAGAGAGCGGCGGCTGAGGATAAGACGCACGGGAGGGGGAGACGTCTGGGCGGTTGCGGGCCGAATCAGGACCAACAATGCAGTTCCGGTCAGTGCAAGAAAAAAGAAGCGTTTCATCGGAACATCTCTTTCTCGTTTTCGCGCATCCAGGCCTGACGCAGCGCCCGGGCAACCGCTTCGAGGCGGCTGTCATCCGCCGGCATCGCCTCGGCATACGTGAAGGTCTTCTCCACTTTTTCTACTTGATCTGATCCCCGTAATCGAAGCAGGGTTAAAGAGCGTTGGGCGCGACGTAGTCCCCGCTGGCGCTCCGCTTCGATCGCTTGGCTTTCACTCCAGGCGGCACTCTGTGTCTTGGTTGCTTTCTGCTGCAAAGCGCTCAGCAGTTCGCGACGGGCCGACCACAATTTGGCCCGTTGCTCTGCTCGCGGCCACGGTGTTTCCAGCAAAGCCGTCATGACCTTCCCATCGGCGGCGTCGCCTTGGTGTCTTCGGCTAATGAGCTGCTCGAAGGACTGTCGATCGAGCGGACGGCGCAATCTGTTCAGGTTGTTCGGATCATTCCGAAGGGAAGCGGTCAACGCCGTTATCCGGCCGATCCAGACATCGCCCGCCTCGCTACCGGGGGCTATTCGCTCATCCAGCAGGCGACGGAGTTGATTAGCTGTCGCCGCGGCGTTCTCCCACGCTTGCTCGGCGCTGTCATCTACTTCCAGATAAGGGACATAACCGGCCAGCTGCACCAGCGTTTCCTCAAAGCCATACCGGGCCTTCTCGACGGTATCGAGACCACGGCTACGGGAAGATTGCAGTTGTTCGTTTCGCTGGCGTTCGAGCCGTTCGTATCGTGCCGCCAACTCCCGGCGCACACGCTCGGCGGGAAAGCCGCCTCGCCACTGCTTTTCGGCCCGCAGAAGTGCAGTCTCCAATCCCACTCGCAGTGCCAGTAAGGGCGGAGCGGTTTCCTCAGCGAGCCAACGATCGCGTCGTTTCCAGCCAGCGCTCAGCCACTCGGGATATTCGGCCGGCAGGGGCGGCTCCTCCAGCGAAGGGACGCTCGAACCAACCGCAATCAACGGATAATCGTCAATGGCCCCATAAAGCCGGGGCGACTGCCGCACACCGTACTGCCGCAGCGCCCATTGTTCCACTTGAGCTGTTACATAATTCGCCAACTCAACAAGCGACACACGTCCATCGTGGCGGCGGCGAGGGTTTTCTCCGTCGGCTTGCCCCCGTAAGCCTTCCCAGAGAAAATAGGCAAAAACGCTGTGGCCCAGTTCCTCCGCCGTCAGCGATACCTGACCCGGCGAGCAAGCGCATAACACGCTCAAATGCGGATCCTTCGCCAAGACTTCCTCCAGCACCGGCTGCAAGCGCTGGGCGGAATCGTTGAGCAATAGACCGCGCCGGACATCGAGAAACGACTGCATGATGTCCAGTAACAGCAGCTTATGCTGGGCCTTGCTAGCACGCAGCTGCGTGAAGACCTCGCGGAGCGGCAGCCAAGTATCCGGACGGTCCAGACGTGCATCGACAGGCAGAAGGCACAGCTCGCCTTCCGGTGTGGCGCGAGCATAGGCGCTCAAATAGACCACCAGCGGGCCATCGAAAGTATGGCCGGCCAACTGGCGCAGCTCTCCACGCAGCAAGGCGAGCTGTTGACTGGTGAAGGCGTTGGTTTCCTTCCACCCCAACCCCCGGAGGACGTCACCGTCTTGCCGCACCCAGCCGCGAACCGGAAACGCCTCATCATATTCGCCAATGCACAAAGGCAGAAAGTAAGGGCGTTGGAAGGGGCGAATATAAAGAAGCCAGGCGATTAGCGCCCCGCTGACGGCCAACAGGGCCGTCGCTGCCGCTGCCGCGCGGAGACGGCGCCCCGACGGGCCGCTGCTGGATTGCTGCGGCCCGGGCCGCCAGGTCCGCGAGTAGGCCTTGGCAGGTTCGTTCATAAATTGGCCTCGATTGCTTAGGTTCTCTAACCGAAGAAACCACCAAGGCGCCAAGAATGCCAAGAAATACAGATAAAAAGAGAAGAAAAAGACAATTCATTTCGCTGGCTTTGGGCCTTTTCATTTTTCTCATGCTTTTCGTGACGTCCTTGGCGTTCTTGGCGCCTTGGTAGTTCCTTATGGTGTCTCTTACGGTTCCTTGCTTTTCCTTATGGTGTCTCTTACGGTTCCTTGCTTTTGGACTCTACGGGTGCTGGACGCTGAAAACGGTCATTCGGATGATCTAGTTCCAACTTCTCTACGCGCAGCGATACCTTTTTTAACTCAGCCACAGAGAATAGCTCCAGCCGTTCGATGTTCCGTATCTTCTCTTCCGTCATATTCCAGAAGATGCCGGTGTATTTGCCCGCACGGGTGTAGAAGCGGTCTTCCACGCCTATTTGAGACAAGCCCTCGTTCCCATCCCCCGTGTGAGAACGGAACAAGCGCAAGCGGACGAAGAACGGTCCTTTCTCTGCAGGATAGCTGAGGCGCACCACCAGACAGTTAACGTCCTTGTGGAGCCGGCCTTCGACCTGGATATCGCACCGCTTCCGCTGGATGCTCTCCAGATTGACGATGCCGAGTTGAGAATCGTTCAACCACGAGTGCGGACGCAGATTGCGCAGGTCCTCGAAATCTTGACCTTGGGACAACTGTGCGCAAGCCCGAGACCGGAGCGAATCCTCGATCCACCACGCCTTCAAGGTGGCGGCAGGACGATTGAGCGGCCAGCCGGATACATCAATTCCCCAGGCATCCGCCGGATAATTCGGCAGAGATGTGATGCGCAGGGTGGGCGCCGGCTTCACTTCCTCCGGAGCGGAGACGTCGAACCAGACCCAGCTGGGGTGGATCTGCTGGATTAAGTCCGGCGTGAGGCGGGCGTTTGGATACTTCTCCAGCGTGGCCAGGAGCTGCAGTTTTTTGCTTTCCGGTAGCTGGTAGTTTTGCAAGACAGCCAATAGCCAATCTTTCTGGCTTTTGTCTGTCCATGTCCGCGAATGTTCGCGGGCAATGTAGTCGCTCTCTGCGTAGATGCTGCGGCGGAACTCCGGCCGGCCGCCCAACCCGCGCACGAGATCGAGCAGCAGGGCATCTCCTGAACGCAGTTCGATGCGCTGTCGGAGCGAACGAACCGAGGGGATACCGAGGCGATAGGTGTCCGGCTTCAGGTGGACCCAGCGCCAGTTGGTGTCTTTGTCGCTTCGACTGATGTTTTCCCCTCTCTCAAGTGGATCGACCGCATCTCGGCCCACGTCTGGATAAACCTGGAAATACATGTGCAAGAGAGAACGCGTCAGATATTCCGTGAGCAACTCGGTGTTGTCCGCGTCATAATATTGGCCGCCGATGGCTACAAGCGCTGGCCGGAATTCTCGGTAGCCGTCCTTTTCTTCCGGTAGAAGTTCGCTTTCTTTCGCTTCAAATCCAATGACGCTGACCTGAATGTCTGAGTCGCCAAATTGGCGGCGGAGAAAGCTCTTGATCGTGTCGTCCTTGCGGCGCTCATCATCCTTGTAGAAGGTGCTGTCTCCTCCATCGGTGATGACCACGATCGAACGAGCCTTCTTGTCGTCCGGCAAGTCGTTTTTGGCCGCAGCGATGGAGCGGACAAGAGGTGTGAAACCCCAAGGTTCCAGTTTCTCCACATCAGCGATAAGAGCGTCAAGGTTATCGGGATTCCAGGGGCGAGCGGGCCAGACCAGTTCGATGCCGTATTTGTTCTCGGCGCTGATGAATTGTTTGGCCCCGAAGGTCCGCAAACTAATAGTCACGCCTTTAGGCAATTGTTTCAGGACGCTGCGCATGGCCCGAAGGGCTCTCTTGAAGCGCGAGTCGGCCAACGGCGCATCGCGTACCATACTGCCCGAGAGATCCAGCACTAAAGCGATGGCCGTATTTTCGGCTCCGTAAAGGTCATAGAGTCCCTTCTTGGTCTGCACTGCTACATGGCCAGGACCTACCACCGGCGGCAGGGACACGATCCGATCTGGTCTGAGCGGCATATACACGGAAGTTTCCACCTGCGAACGATGGCCGCGGAAAAACCCCTCGACCGCGTGCTGCGTCACGCCGGTAGGGGGACGGCCTGCGGCGTTGTCTTCCGTGATTTTCACAGAAAAGGGTTTGTCGAAGGCTTCCAGATGCCGCTGAGCATCTTCGACCGCGACATGCAGACCACCATCCGCTTGCACCCATACCACCGGATGACCAGGAATCTTTGGCCCGCGCAAGCGATATAACCACTCCACATCGTCCTCATCCGTTAGATAGAATTGCGCTCTGCCTGGACGGAAATCTTTCTCCGAACGGTGTTCCGAGCGCTCGACGATCATTTGAACCGGCTTTTGCAAGTTTTCTTTTTCCTGTTTCAGCTGCGGACTCCGCATCGCGTGATTTGTCTGCACCGATTTACTCATCACCAGTTGTTCCGCATCCTCCAGGAAGATCGCACCGGCTCGCTGGAAGTAAGGGCGCTTTTGGGGAGTTTGCTCCAGTTCCGCCCACCAATCGAGGAAGGTGCGATGCGCCTGCCAGCACAGCAGATGATGCAGGTTGAGACGTCGTTGCTCGTCGAGGGGATTTTGCGTCATGCGGGTGAGGGCGGCAGCTCCCACAATAGTGCGTGCATAGCGCACTGCCGAACGCAGCAACTTGTCTGCTTCCTTCACCTCCTGTGCCGCTGCCTTTTCGCATAGTTTGTCGGCCTCTTCGGGCAAGCGGTTGAAGAAGCGGCCAATGCTTTGGCCAGCCCAGGTCACGGAACGATGCCAGGCGCCTTCTTCAGGATGATCGAGAACATTTTTCACCCGTGCGTGCTCTTCGGGCCAATCGTCGGCGTCGAGCATGGCCAAGGCCAGCCGGCCTTGGCGTAGGGCTGCTTCCTGCGTCCGTTTGGGGTCTCCTTGGTTGATGGGAGGTTCTGCACCACTCTCTTTGGGTGGGTGCAGGAACAAATCCCGCGAGATCTCGCGACTGGCCTGGATCAGGTTCTTGCGTGCCTCCGGCCCCAAAAACGGCATCGCCAAGGCCGCCTCAATCTCGTGCCAACGATTCTGATTGCTGGGGCTTTCTTTGTTCAAGACGCTTTCCTCTATCGTGTCCCGAATTTTCCTGAACCTCTCTGAGATGCGTTTCCGCAGCTCGTCTAGTTGAGCAACCCGTGCCCTCCCCTCTTCGCCAGCCGCGGGCTTTTCCAATAAACCACGAAGTTCATGTACCTCGTTCCACAGCTTAATCGCCTCCTCATCAAGTCCAGAGCCGCGTTCCGCAATCCAGTGCGTGTAGTAGGGCAGCTCCGCGTAAAGTCGGTCGCGCACCTCCAGGGCGCGGCGTATTTTCACGGCAAGCTCCTGGGCCGTTACGTAACCGGGACGAGCTTCATCGAACAGCTTCTTCGCCTTGTCCCATTCCGCTGGCGAGGACGCGAACAGCAAATCCTGCCCCAAGCGGCGCGGCTCGTCCGCGCTGTCGACCAACTTCTGGATCCACGGCAGCACCTGTTCACTGTAAGCAGGCAGGCGCTCGTTAGCCGGCTCTGCATCCAATCCCCAGGCAGCCTGCTCGCTGAGCCGAAGCAGTTGCAGCGACGTTTGTACGAGCGGCCAGTCGGGGCAGAGTATGGATCGCTTCTCTGCCAGCATCATCAGATAATGCACTTCCACCGATCGACAGTCCGGCGCGGCCGGATCCACCACAGACTCCGCCAAGAGTTGGCGTCCCGGAACCAGCCTTCGTTCGGGATCTTCGGCGACTTTGCGGAACACGAAATCAGTCAAGGCAGCGCGGCGTTGTGGATCGTTGCCGATGAATTTCTTAAGCGCGGCGAGGGGCTTGTCCTTCGCCTCTTCGTTCCCAAGTGCTGCTTGGGAACGTGAGGTGTCTAGTTTCCACAAGTCCACAATTTTCGTCAGCTCTTGGTGTTCGCGCGGCCTCGGCTGCAAACCCAACGTCTCCGGCATGGCCAGTGTCAGTTGTGCGGACTTCAGCTCCACGGAGCGGGCCAGAACGATGCGTCTGTGCAAATCCGGCAGATCGCTCAGCAGTTTCTTTGCTGTCGCCGTATCGCCGTTGCGCCACAATTGTTCAGCACGCAACAACACATCGAGATAGCGACGCCACAAATGCGGTGCGTACGCTGCTGGGTGTGGTGACGCTTGCCGCAGCTCTTCGCACTTCTCCCAGGATCTTTGAAGCTCTTTATAGTCGTTTACTCCTTCGTTTCCAGGCAGGGCCTGGGAACGAAGGTCGGGAAGCTCCGCTCGATAATCCCCACAGGCAACCAATTCCAAACTTTGCGCCCGCTGGTCGTCGCCGAACAAGACGGGCGTTTGCCAGCGTGCGCGATTGTGCCACACCCAGCGTTGGACTTCAGCGCGTACGTAATGAAACAGCTCCAGGGCATCGACGCGGCCATTTCTATGGCCCGTTGCGGCCCCGTCGGCGGCACCTTTGAGTCCTTCGAGGACGAAATGGGCAAAGTAAGTCTGGCCCCATTCGGGCGATGCCCAGGAAAGTTGGTCCACATCGCTGCTGCTGAGAACCACCAGATTCGGAATGCCATTGATGCGCTGGGCGCGGCCGGCCAAGGCACGGGCGAAATTGTTGTGCAGCTGGCCAAGAGGCCAGTGAGCGCCCACCCCTGTGACATCCAGTAAAAGGAGTTTAGCTGTATCTTTAGGTAGTTTGGCCAGCGCCTCCAACAAGCGGTCCAGCGGATACAGGGTTTCCTCGGTACGCAAGTCATCCTCTTGCGGCACAAGATAGGGAACCAGATCGCCGTCCTTGAGACGCGCGACCCCGTGAGCCGATACGAACACCACGATCTTTTTGGACGCTTTCTCGACGAGTGCCTCCTCGATAGCACTGGGATGATTATCCAACCGTACCTCTTTGGGAGGCGCGCTGCCTTGGGTCCATTCCGTTTCGGCCAAGCGGATGAATTCGTCCACGCTATTGCGCCCCCAGATGTTCGGAGGGACAAACAAGTTATTTTCGTAAGCGGCGCTAATCGCCACCAGATGGAACTTTTTGAGAGGGCGCCACCAGAGCACGACGGCGACGATGCCCGCTGCCACCAAAAGCAGAGCCGCGGTGACAAAGCCAAGCCGCGCCCCTCGCGACTTCCACCAAGGCAATCCTTGCCGCGCTGCCGTTTGGCGCGTTCGCCAAGCCGCTTCGATAGGTGGCGAGGGAAGCGACGGGGGCGACGGGGCGGCGGCATCTCTCCAGGTACGCTTTCGTGGAGGGGGATTGGCCATGAGACGCCTCCAGAAAAAAAATATTCGACGTTCCCCAGCAGAGCAGGGAACAAGAGGGGAAAACCTGACTCAAAGCGCGCGGACGATCGACATCTTGGCGACCGTGTGGTAGAGTCTATCCCTCTAAAGATATACGAAAACGATACGCCAGCCGGACAAGACGGCGCCGGCAGCATCGTCCTGATTATAACCGTGTGGCTGCGAGAGGCAAATAGGCGAACGGCTGGCGTCAGCCGCTGATGGAGACTTTACCAGCCGGCTCGCCGGCATTCGTCAGACTTGCCTTCTCGATGCCATGCGCCAAGAATGTAACGTACCGTCTAGAAGGTGGGCGTAGAAGGAGATTTGGCCTCCCGATGACGGCCTTTCCCGAAGGAGGACGGCAATGGGTATGCCAGCGGCTCGCGTTGGAGACATGCACGTTTGTCCTATGGTCACCGGCGTGGTCCCTCACGTGGGGGGACCGGTACTGCCGCCGGGTGGGATCCCCGTTCTGATTGGCGGAATGCCCGCCGCGCGCGTCGGCGATATGGCGACGTGCGTTGGTCCGCCGGACGTGATCGCCCTGGGTAGTTTCACGGTCCTTATCGGTGGGATGCCAGCCGCCCGCCTGGGGGACATGACTGCTCACGGCGGCTCTCTCGTCATGGGCTGCCCGACCGTGCTGATCGGCTAAGGACTGCCGGACACAACCGCAGGGCAAGCTGCCCGTGGGCCCTGCGGTTATGTTCCGGCAGTTTTTAGAGTTATCCTTGCTGGCACGGCGGGTTGGTGGGGAGAAATCTCAGAAGCGCCAGCGGAATTCGAGGCGGGCCAAGGCGTCGGCCATGCGGTCTTTGGTGATGGCAAACTGAGAGCCGCAGCCAATGTCAACCTTGTTGCACACCACCAGGCGGAGGCCGGGACCGAGATTGACAATGTTGCCTATGTCCTTGGCGCTGAGGGGCAGCCCCGTGAGGGGCGACGTGTAGGCGCCGCCAGCGATCCCATAGCCGCCCAATTCCGCCGTGCCAATCAACTGAATGTCCTTGGCGCAGCCGCAACGCCACAGCAATTGGTTAAGAGACAGTTGCCAATTGAACACCGGTCCCTGGTAGTTCTGGTCGCCGCCGAGCGGCCACCAGTAAGCAGTCTGGGCTTGCAAATAAGTTACCGGCGTCAGCTTGATGGCTGCTATCAGAGATGGATCGATGGCGGCGTGTCCGGTGCCCAACCCCTTGAGGAAGTTGCCGGTCGGAATAAACACCATCAACTGCCAGGTGAACTGGATCAACTCGCAATCCAATAACAACGATTTGGTGCCGACTTGCATGTCGCCAAAGCCGGACGCTCCCGGGTAGAGGACCGGCTCAACATTGAGATATTGCAAGTTGACGAACAAGCTGAAGCGCGAGACGGCGCCTTCCATGTACAACGAGCCGAGAAGGTAATCGAGGTTCGACGCCCCCGGCGGATGGGCGCCGGGTGGTACGGGGCCGGGGTAGTGCGGTCCCTTGACGTTTTCCTCGGCCCAGAAATACTCGGCCTTGTCCGGGAATGTATAGTTGTTGGCGAAATCGCCGCGGATGCGAATCTGCGTGATCGGCTTGACCTGATCGACAAAGAAGGCGGCGTTGGCCAGCGGCCTCCAGGACGAGACATAGCACGGATCGGGACAGCAGATGCAGCGATAAAGTCCCTTCAGGAAGCGGCCCATGAAGGTATGGGGTTCGCCGCAGCAGTCGCAAGGTATCTCTCCAGGATAGCACTGGGCGCAGCCGCAGCCGACGGCGCACGGGATGCCGTCGCCGAGCGGCGGCGGAGGAGGCGCGGAGCTGAGCAACCCGCTGCCGCAACTGCTGCAACCGGTGGGAACGATTCCATCCCCTGTTTGCGCGGCGGGCGGGTAAGCCACAAGATCGCTGGGTGCCTCGAAATTGGCGGTTGCTGCACGGGACGCCGGGAAGAGTCCCTCAGCCGGGGCAGTCTGGCCGCGACTGGAGGCGGTAGAACCTGCTGTTGTGCAGATGGCCAAAACGAAAAGCCAACTTCGGAAACGCCTCGAAAGCAAGCAGCGAAGCTTACCCTTCATTTTGTCCCTCTCGCAAAATTGAGGCCTGAGCCAGCGCAAATGCCGGCTCCTGTCGATTCGTTAAGGACGATTATCGGCTTTTGTGGATTCATCTCGTTAAAAAATGTGGTTTGTGATCTTTATCTGGGTCGTATGGAATTTGAGCGATTGTTGAATGGTAGGGGATTTGCGTAATGGAGCGGCGGCCCCGCTATACTCGGTTCAATCGACAGATTTCTCAAGATTCTCCCATTCTCGCGCCGAATGACTGTCAAGAGCGATCCTTTATTTCAGAAGTAGACGAACGGCCGGCATTTGCCGGCCGTTCGCCGGTTGGTGGAGCCATCCGTCAAGAATTGCCTGCTTCGGAAGGCATATCTTTTGTAAGCTGGTTCGGTTGCGGATTCCCGAAAAGAGGAAATGGAGAACATGAAGAACCTACACAAGCTGTCCGGCCTTATCCTGATTCTTTGGGCCGGTACGCCTTCATCCGTCTGGGCACAGGCTGCCATTGCAGCTGCTCCTGTTCCTGTCCCGGCGGCGGCCGTCCCTGCGACGGTGCCAGCAGCGGTAGCGGCGCCAGCTCCAGCGCCGGCCCCCGTGAAAAACCTTTGGACCTTCCTCTGCCCGACACCCGAACAAAAGGCAAGGTGCAAGGCCAAGTTTTGCAACTCGCAATTTGGACAGCTCATCAATAACACTCTGGCGCCCGTCTCGGTTTTTACCGGCGGCGTGATTGGCCAACCTTGTCCGTTGATCGATCCAGCTGGCTTGGCCTTGCCTCCCACCACTGCTTTGGGGGCTGCCGCCCAGGTCCAGAAAGACACCGCTGAGGCCGCCAAACGCCGCGCCGCCATACGCTACTTGAGCACAACCGATTGCAACTGGTGGCCGGAAGTAACTGCGGCCCTGATCGCTTCGCTCCGCGCCGACAAAAATGAATGCGTGCGTTTGGAAGCAGCTCTGGCCCTGCAACGCGGTTGTTGCTGCAACCGCGATACCATCCTGGCGCTGGTGAATGCCTTATCGGTGCTCCCCGAGGACGGCAATCCTCCTGAGGATTCGCCGCGCGTTCGGGCCGCGGCCATGGCGGCGCTGGAGCACTGCCTCTCCTGTTACGTGGCCATCAAGCCGGCGCCGCCGCTGCCACCACCGCCTGCAGCGCCACCGCCGCCACCCAAGGAAGGCCCCCCTCTGCCTCCCGGAGAACTGCCGCCGCCCGTTCCCCCAGCCGCTCCGCCTCCCGTTTCTCCGCCCCCAGCCTCCACTGCGGATGCTTCCTCACGCATTCGGCCAGCGGCTTACCAATCTCCCGCTTCGGAACAGAGCATGGAACAGCTGGTGCAACATGCACGTCGCGTCCTGCAACAGGCACGGCAAAAACCTCCGGCGTCCGTTGCGGATTTTCCCCCGGGCAATCGCTGCCTGGTCGAGGTAATCGAGAACGCTCTTCATCCCCCTGTGCCCCAGCCCAACAAAAACAATGGCTCGGTCCCTGGGTCTCAAACCGTCCCAGGCAGAGGAACCAAGTCGGACTCGCGTTTCCAGACAGAGCTTGGGAGCGACAGGAGAACGCAGCCGCTGCGGAAATGCGAGCCTCCCTTGCGGAGATGCGAGCCACTGCGCAGGTGCGAGCCTCCGCTTCCTTCGGATCGCCTTGTCCCCCAACCGCAGACCCTCCCTGCAGGCAACTCATCTTCTCTCCCTGCGTCGACTCCCCTTGCACCGACCTCGTTCAATTCGCCTCGGCCGACAACTCGCTCGTTTGCTGTGGAAAAATCGCCCTCTACTGGTCCCAAAATTCTGGCCTCCAAATATGTGGTGCCTCCGCAGCCGGTCCTCCCGCTCCTCGAACCGAGGACAGCACCTACGAGCAATGAATCACCGGCGCGGCCGGCTGCTTCGACGGGAGAGCCCAAACACAAACGGGAACATGAACAAGGCGTATCCCCCGAAGGAGACAACTCCTTGGCGAATGGCCGGCATAACCCCGCTGGGGGAGTCAACCCGCCCGCTGAGGGAGCCGATCAACCGGCTCGCGTCCACCCCGCCCAGCCAGCTGGTAGAACTAATCAGCCGACTTACGCCGGCCGTTCACCGATTTCGGAAGGCATCCCTCATGACCAAGCGGCCAATGTGCCCCCGGCGTTGCCAGTCGTTTCGACGGGAACTGAGGAGCACAATCAGGAACACAAACCAGCAGCTTTGGCGTTCAATCGGGAACGCGAGCAAGCAGCCAACGTGGTTCCGGTACAACCGGCTGCACCGATGCCGGTTAGCTCTGGCGCCAATCCGACCGTTCCTCAACTGCTCGCGTTGCTCCAGAGTTCCACATCACCGGCCACTCGCCTGTGGGCTGTTCAGTCGCTGATCTCCTGCGGAGAATCGAGTACGACCGTGGTGCAGGGGCTGGTCAGCAGTGCCTCCACTGATGTCTCAGACAATGTGCGCTTCGCTTGTCTGCGCGGCCTTCTCCAACTCGGTATCTCAGACCCTGCCGTGCTGGCCCAGGTGAATTGGCCGCAAATCGATGGCGATCCTCGTGTCCGCGAAGCCGCCTGGCGGCTTGTCCTCTTCGGTAGCGAATCTCCCAACGTTCCTCGTGTCCGCGAAGCGGCCAAGGAGCTGAAACAGTTGCTTCAGAGCAGCTCGGCCCTCCCGATGCCGGGTCGTTCCTAGGTCCGCAACAACTTCCCTGGCGAACGGCTCCGCGTAAGCTGGCTGCTAGAATAGCCGGCAGACGTTGGCCGTTCGCCGATTGGCCTTTCCTCGACCGAGCTTGTTCAATATGTCATGTCTGACCGCGACTGGCCCCAAGAACAGTGCGTCCCTGTCCGGTTTCCACCCCTTTCTGGAATAATAATTTCGGGGTGCGCTCGGTTGGGCCTCTGCAATGCAGGATTAGAGAGACGGGAGCTTGCTCCGGGAAAGGCAAGTATGAGTAACAGTATCCTGACCCGGGTGGCCGCCAAAACGGCGGCAGAGATCTGCCAACATTGCCCGCTTGGCGAAGCAGCGCAGAAACTGTTGCGTCCGAACCTTACGCCGTCCCAATATCTGAATACCCTGACGGAGCAACAACTGGATGTGGATGCCATCCGCTTCCTGGCCCATGCCCTGCCGAAACGAGAAGCAGTATGGTGGGCTTGCGTCTGTGTGCGGAAGGCGCAGGGAGGCACTCTGTCATCGGCGGCGGCGACGGCCTTGCAGGCGGCGGAGAAATGGGCGGCGGATCCCAGTGAAGATCATCGCCGGGCCGCAATGGCCGCTTCCCAAGCTGCCGGATTGGCTGAGCCTGCCGGCTGCGCCGCTGCCGCTGCTTTCTGGAGCGGCGGCAGCCTCGCTCCGCCCAACCTCCCCGTGGTTCCACCCGGTGAGCATCTCACGGCTCATGGCGTGGCCAGCGCTGTCCTGCTGGCCGCTGTGCTTACCGAACCGGCGCGGGCGCCGGAAAAGCAGCGCGCGTTTGTGAAACTGGGACTCGATGTAGCCAGCGGCGCCAACCGCTGGAAGGAACTATCACGCTAGCAGTGTGCCCTGCGTAGGGTACGCTGCCAGCGTGACGCACAACAAGCCACTACCAGCAGAGGAGTCCTCTATGCCGAGCTATCTCCAGGCTGATCGTCCTCTCTCCGTCACCACTCCGATGGGCAAAGATGCCTTGCTGCTCACGGCTTTTACTTGCCAGGAAGGCGTCTCGCAATTGTTCCGCTTGCAGCTCGATGTTCTCGCCGAGAACAAGACGGACATCGCTTTCGACAAACTTTTAGGGCAAAAAGTCACGGCTGCCCTGGCATTGCCCAAAGGTAAGAAGCGGTATTTCAGTGGCATCTGTCGGAGCGTCCGCCAAGGAGAGCGGGATGAGATCTTCACCAGCTACCGCCTGGAAGTGGTGCCGCGCTTCTGGCTGTTGACCCGGCGGACGCGCAGCCGCATTTTCCAGCACCTCTCCGTCCCGGACATCCTTAAAAAAGTCCTGCAAGGGCTGGACGTGACCTACGAATTACAGGGAACTTTCCATCCCCGCGATTTCTGCGTCCAATACCGTGAGAGCGATTTTCAGTTTGCCAGCCGCCTTATGGAGGAAGAAGGCATCTGGTATTTCTTCAAGCATTCCGCCGACGACCATCAGATGGTGGTAGCCAACACACCACAGAGCCATCCCGACCTGCCCGAAGGAAACAAGGTCCTGTACGAAAAAGTGGCCGGAGGAGGGCGCGACGAAGACCGCATCAATAGTTGGGAAAAGGCGCAAGAGCTACGCTCCGGCAAGTACACGCTTTGGGACCACTGCTTCGAACTGCCGCATAAGCATCTGGAGGCCGACAAGACCATCCAGGACAGCGTGTCGGTCGGCCGTACCACGCACAAGCTGAAGGTGGGCGGCAATGACCAGTGGGAGATTTATGACTGGCCCGGCGGCTACGCCCAGCGCTTCGACGGCGTCGATAAAGGAGGGGGCGATCGTCCGGCGGACCTTCAGAAAATCTTTGAAGACAATAAGCGGACAGCCGCTCTCCGCATGGAACAAGAGGCACTGCCGAGCCTGCTTATTCAGGGCGAAAGCAACTGCCGGCACTTTGTCAGCGGCCATAAATTCACATTGGAGCGGCATTTCAACGCTGACGGCGGGCCGTATGTGCTGACCAGCGTATCGCATTGGGCACATATGACCAGCAACTACCGCGCCGGCGACTGGGGCACGTTCACCTACCAGAACAACTTCGCCTGTATCCCGCTAGCGCTGCCGTTCCGTCCGCCCCGAACAACCCCCAAACCAACGATCCATGGCAGCCAAACTGCCGTGGTAGTTGGGCCAGCCGGTGAAGAGATCTTCACCGACAAATACGGTCGAGTTAAGGTACAATTCCACTGGGACCGCGACGGCAAAAACGACGCCGACAGCTCTTGCTGGGTCCGCGTCGCCACCCTCTGGGCCGGCAAGCAATGGGGGATGATCCACATCCCTCGTATCGGCCAGGAAGTGATTGTCGATTTCCTGGAAGGCGATCCGGACAACCCCATCATCGTCGGCAGCGTTTACAATGCCGATCAGATGCCGCCCTACAAGCTCCCGGACAACAAGACGCAGAGCGGACTCAAGACACGCAGCTCCCTCAAGGGCGGCGACACCAATTTCAACGAATTACGCTTCGAGGACAAGAAAGGCTCCGAAGACATTTACTTCCATGCCGAAAAGGACTTCCACCGTGTGGTCGAACATGATGACGACCTGAAAGTCGGCAATGATCAGACCATCGAAATCAAAAACAATCGCACGGAGACGGTCAAAGAGGGGAACGAGAAAGTAACCATCGAGAAGGGCAATCGCACCGTCCAGATTAGCATGGGAAACGAGACGCTGCTGATTAAGCAGGGTAACCAGACAACCAAGCTCGATTTGGGTAAGAGCGAAACGGAGGCCATGCAGTCGATCGAGCTGAAAGTCGGCCAGAGCAGTGTCAAGCTGGACCAAACAGGCGTCACTATCAAGGGGATGCTCATTCAGATCGAAGGACAGATTCAGACGCAACTGAAAGGCACGATGACCCAGATCAACGGCTCAGCCATGGTGCAAGTACAGGGAGGTATTATTACGATCGGTTGAAGGAATGGCCCTACTTTTCCGTGCGTTAGCTGACCCAATGAGTCGGAAGCGTAAGCAATGGATAATGCGCGGTCGCTGACGCTTCCACCTCGTTGGACCAAATGATGGTGAGTGCCGCATGGAGGAGATTCTCTTGTTCCGTTGGTAAGGACTACCCCGAGCATATCGACCTGCATATACTTAAAGATGACCCAGCGCGAACCCTTGCAACAGGAGAAGGAGCCATGATACGCGTGTCGAGAGGATTGGTGCCTATAATGGCAGCGCTGGCATTCGGGACGGTGAGTGCAAGCGCCGGGCATGCTCAGGTGGTTTGTTATCAACCTGCCCCAATCGTGGCGGCTGCCCCGGCGGTGAGCTATTACACGCCGGCGCCGGTAGTCTCCTACTATGCTGCTCCCGCCCCGGCAGTGACTTATTATGCCCCGGCGCCGGTGGTTTCCTATTATGCCGCCCCTGCTCCCGTGTACACATCGTACTACGTCGCGCCCGCCGCAGTGACGACCTATCGCTATGGTCCGCTCGGCCGGCTCCGGTCCGTCCGAACTTACTACGGATACTAACATCCGTAATTTCTCCATCCTGCGGCGTTGATTCATCGTTTCCAGCGAAATGACAAATCAATGCCGCAGGGATGGCATTTTTTTCGTCTCGGCGCCACGGCCCCTCCTCGCTACAATCCGCCTCCGCTTCGGCTGTCCTGGCGCTCCGAATCGCGGGGCGACGCGGCCATACTCTCTCTTCTGGTTGAGGAGCCAATTCCATGCGTAGTGTACAGCGTCCTTTCCGGGCGATTCTTGGCTTGATCTTTTCCTGCATGCCGGCCTTGGCGCAGACGCCGCCGAGCGCCGCTCCTGCGGCCCCTGCGCAAACTGCCTCGGCCCCTGCGGCCAATGCGGTCGCCGCCACGGTCAACGGCCAGCCTATTCCGGAATCGGCCGTGCAGCGCTCGCTGCAACATGTGCCGCCCATCAAACACGCCGAGGCCCGGCCGCAAATCATCAATTTCCTTGTTGATCAGGTCCTGCTCGATCAATACCTGCTTCAACAGAAAATTGCCATCGATCCAAAGGACGTGGACAAAGCTGTCGAGGAGATGAAGGCCGAGCTTCAGAAACAGAAAAAGGATTTCGCCAAGGAACTACAAGAGATGAAGCTGACGGAAGCAGAGCTGCGCGAGCATATCGCCGCCGACATGCGCTGGGGCAAGTTCGCCGAAGAGCGGGCGACGGAAAAGGCATTAAAAGATCTATTTGAATCGCAGAAATATCTTTTTGACGGCAGCATGGTTCGTGCCCGCCACATTCTGCTGGCGGCTGACGCCAACGATGCCAAAGCTGGTGAACAGGTTGTAGCTCAGCTGCAAGCCATCAAGCAGGAGATCAACAAGCAAGTCGCCGACGGTCTGGCCAAACTACCGTCCGGAACGGACAATCTCACGCGCGAGAAGAAACGGCAAAGCCTGCTCGAGGACGCCTTCGCCGCTCAGGCTAAGGACAAATCGGCCTGCCCATCAGGAAAAGAGAAGGGCGGCGATGTCGATTGGTTCCAGGGCGTCGGCTTCATGGTCGAGCCGTTCTCGCGGGCCGCTTTCGCCTTGAAACCGTTCGAGATGTCCGAGCCGATCAAAACGCCGTTCGGCTACCACCTCATTCTGGTGACCGATCGCAAACCGGGCCGCGAGGTCAAATTCGAGGAAGTCAAGGAGTTGGTCAAGGAGCTGTACATTGCCCGTCTGCACGATAGTATCGTCGGCGCGGCGCGGCAAAATGCCAAGATTGTTGTCCACCCAGGGAAGTAATGGGTTCTCCAAATGGCAACGGCCCTCC
>Ga0209061_1002650_pt1 | contig 21746 bp, 19 predicted proteins | sample Coa_R1_10_FD_187157 | JGI IMG/M metagenome (GOLD analysis project Ga0209061, IMG submission 187157) | Surface soil microbial communities from Centralia Pennsylvania, which are recovering from an underground coalmine fire - Coalmine... | ecosystem: Environmental > Terrestrial > Soil >...
CGAAGAGCTGGCCGTAGATCGCCTCCATGTAGCTCTGGTTGGCCGCCCCGTTGGTGTTGGTGGCGGGGTCCAGGCCCGCCGGCCAGGCGCCGGCGAAACCCGACCCCTCCAGCACGGTCAGGCTCCCCCCTCGCTGTGGCGTGGTGCTGCTCGTGGCCGAGGTCGTGTTGGTGCCGCCGCCTCCGCACGCAGCCAGGACCAGCGCCGTCAGGGTGGACGACGCCGCCAGGAGCCACCTGGCGGGTCGCTTGCGTTGACTTCCGGGCATCAGAGACCTCCTCCTCCTCCTCTTCCTCTTCTCTCTCTGATTCACTGCCTTCACGGTCATGAGGCGGTCGGTCGCGGTCAGGTCACCCCCCCCGACGGGGTCAGGGCCTAACCGGTCGCAGCTGGGGTACGGTGCGCCGCACTCCTCCTTCCTCCGGCGAACCACTCCGCCGCCGGCTCGCCCGGCGAGCCTTCTCCCCCTCCCCATTCCCGCGCTAGTACTCTAGCATGCCATCACCAACGACACCATGAACGCATGATGACCTCTCCCCTCGGCCCTCGGTCTCGCTGCCATCGATGACATTCGCTCACTGCGTCGGAAGGCATCACTCCAGGGCCATGGACCGGGGTATCCGCCGCCCAGGATGAGCCGGATCATCTGGGAGAGCACCGTTTCCTCGCTGGACCCCGTTCCCCCACTCAACGGTCCGTGGGAACGAACTGGTCGGTGGTCACTGGAGACCTGAGGCACTGCCCGATGTCTGGGAAGCCTCACCAGAAGGCATGCTCGACACGTGGGGGGATGACCGCGCCGTCGTCGGCCGCTTGGCCACCCTCCGGGCTCCTGAGGCCCGGCCGCTCATGAAGCTATGAAGGAAGAAGCAAGCCCGCTAGACCCAGGCGGCATCGTCGGCGGGGGCGCGCCTTCGTCGGTTGGCTGGCCATCCCACCCCTCCAGCGGGCGAGCGTCCGGTTCGCCTCCGGGCCTTTCATTGCCGCCCCAACCAGCTGCCAGGCTCTCCTTGCCCTCAGGTCCCCGGATGCCCCCTCACGAACCCCTGGTGTGGACCACTTAGGAGCCTGCCTCCTCGAGGCGATAGGGGAACTCCCAGCCGCGATCGTCCTGAGCGGCTACCACCTCGTCCACGTACCGGGTAGCACGCCCCTCCAGCCGCAGCCGGATGGCCTGAAGGAGATCGGCGGCCGCCCGTCCCGCCCAAGCCGGGGGCAGCAGCTCGGGTGGCAGCCCAGGGTCGAGACAGGGCAACCGTCGCCAGGCGTGCACGGTCAGCGTGTAGTCGACGAAGCACGCCTCCGGCTCCCGATGCTCGTGCTCGCGGGCCAGCAAGGGCTCATGATCCTGGATGAAGGCCCGATATCGCCCCTCCAGCCGCTCTAGGTCCCAGGATCGCCGGACGATCGCCATCGGCGATCCGAACCCACGGTAGTGGGCGATGAAGATGTCCACGTATCGCTCGAAGCCGAGCTCGCGAACGACCTCGCGGAGGGTCGGGAGGGAGCGCGTGGGGGCGATCCAGAGGGCGCTGGAGAGACGGCCGAAGCCGAGCCAGGCCAACCGCGAGCGGAGCCGGTGACGCTTACGACGCTCGCTCTCCGGGATGGAGAACGACACCAGCACCCAGCCATCAGCCAGCTCGGCCGGCTCCACCGCCGACGAGATCCGACGGTCCGCCTCCTCCAGGAGCCGATCCGCGATCGGGGTGAGGCGGTAGCCACGACGCGAGCCACGACGCTCAGGGGTTAGCAGCCCAGCACGCACCATCCGCGCGACGGCCGATCGCACCGCCTGGTCATCGGCTCCCAGCTTGCCGGCCAGGTTGACGAGATCCGAGACCGCCAGCCACCCCCCGAGGCGACGAATGTAGAGCCCGTAGAGGTCCAGGATCAGGCCCTGGCCAGCGCCTCGCCTCGGCCGTCGTGTCCGAGGGGCCATCGAACTCTCTATTCTTCCCCGCCCCCGGCCGTGCTCGGGGGGAAGGTCGGGGCGGACGCTGGCTCCCCCCGACCTCCGACGGTCGATGGGGGTCGGGGCGGGCCTACCTGGTCGGTGCGCCGGCCGCCGGCCTCCTCATCGCCATCTCCGGCACGGCCACCGCTGCCGAGCGCCTCCCCACACCGGGGGTGCTCTGCTCGGCAGCCCCTGGGGCCGCACCCTGGCCCTCAAGACGGCGTGGGCGGTGGTGGTGGCCCCCACCACCGCCCACGCCCTGGCTGGCCGGCGGGTGGTCTCCCCGGGCCATCTCCCTCTCCCAAGCCCTGACCCCCCTCATCTCCGTGCTGACGCTCGCCATCGTGGACCTGGGCGTTCGGCTGACGTCCCCCTGATCCCGGCAACCTATATTCACGGTATGACCAATGAAAACTCTTCCCGTCCCCTGCGCACCGACGTCGGCACGCATCGGGCGCTGTCCGAGGTGAGCCGGGTTCGCATCCTGGAGGAGCTGGAGCGCAGCCCAACGCCTCTGGACGTCAACCAGCTGGCCGAGCGGCTGGGGCTGCATCACAACACCATCCGTGCGCACCTGGAGGTGCTGGCGCGAGCTGGCCTCGTCATCAGCCGTCCGGAGCGACGGACCGTGCCCGGTCGTCCACGCACCGTCTACCGGCTTGCGCCGACGGCCTCGGCCGGCGACGACGGCTCCGGTTACCGTCTGCTGGCGGAGATCCTCGCCAGCTACCTTGCAGGCTCCATCCCCGACCCACGGGCGGCGGCGGTCGAGGCGGGCCAGGCCTGGGGACGGTTCCTCGTCGAGCGTCCCTCCCCCTTCGAGCGGTTGGGGCGGGAGCAGGTCCTGGACCGCGTACAGCAGCTGCTGGCGAAGCTCGGCTTCCGGCCCCAGATCGAGAACGGCCACGACACCGTCCGCGTCCTCCTGCACCGATGCCCCTTCCACGACCTCGCCACCCGCCATCCCGAGGTCACCTGCGCCGTCCATCAAGGCCTGATGCAAGGGGCGCTGCGGGAGCTCCAGGCCGAGGTCGACGTCAATCGTCTCGACCCCTTCGTCGCCCCCTCGCTCTGCGTGGCGGAGCTGGTTCAGGCTGAGCCCACGCCCTCGTCGTGAGCGATTCCAGCGTCAGCTCCGGGAGTCGGAGGCCCCGTCCCCCACAGCCCTGACCAGGGGATCGGGGTCGGCCTGGATGATGATCCGGATGGGATGGTCCCAGCGCAGGTAGTTCCAGGCCCAGGACATCAGCGCCACCAGTCGGTTGCGGAAGCCGATCAGGTAGTAGATGTGGACGAAGGCCCAGGCCAGCCAGGCGACGAAGCCGGTGAGGCGGAGCCGAGCAATGCTGGCCACCGCGGCGTTACGACCGATGGTGGCCATCGTCCCCCTGTCCACGTACCGGAACGGGGGCGGGGAGGGCACCCCCCGGGCCGAGCAGAGGATGACCCGGGCCACGTAGCGGCCAGCCTGCATCGCCGGTGGCGACAGCATGGGCAGCTCAGCGCCTTGCCATGAGATCGAGGCCACGTCCCCGATCGCGAAGCTCCCCGGTCGTCCCCGGATCCCCAGATCGGGGCCGACCTCGATCCGTCGGCTCCGACTCCGGGGAGCCGTGTCCCCCAGGGGATCGTCAGGGCCCACGCCTGCGGACCACACGATGGTCGCGGTCGGGATCGTCACCCCATCGCTCAGCGTCGCCGAGTGCTCGTCGGCGGAGGTGACCAGGGTGCCGACCCGGATCTCCACCCCGCGCCGCCGGAGCACACGCCCGGCATAAGCCCCCAGCTGCCGGGGGAAAGCCCCCAGCAATCGCTCCCGACCCTCCACGAGCACGATGCGGGCCCCGGCCCAGGAGAGGTCGGGATAGTCCCGCCCCAGCACCAGGCGCAGCAGCTCTGCCAACGCACCGGCGTACTCGACCCCGGTCGGTCCGCCGCCGACCACCACGAAGGTGAGCAACCGCTCGCGCTCGGACCGCTCCGACACCGCACTGGCCCGCTCCAGACAGGCCAGCACGTGGTTGCGGAGCCGCAGCGCCTGCTCCAGACCCTTGAAGCCGATCGCCGCTCGGGCCACCCGCTCGTTGCCGAAGTACTCGTCGCTGCTGCCCGTGGCCAGGACCAGGTAGTCGTAGGGGAACCGTTCCCCGCTCGCGATGGTCACGGCTCGGCCCTCCCAGTCCACCGAGCGGACCTCCGCCTGTCGGAAGCGGACGTTGGGGGAGCGGCGGAAGATCGCCCGCAGCGGGTAGGCGATGTCGCTCGGGTTCAGCAGCGAGGTCGCGACCTGGTAGAGGAGCGGCGTGAAGAGATGGTAGTTGCACCGGTCGATGAGGAGCACGTCAACCGGTCGCCGGTCCAGCTTGCGGGCGCAAGCCAGGCCACCGAACCCCGCCCCGACGATCACCACCCGTGGCCGGCCGGGGCTTCCTGTCGTCCCCGCCGCCATGCCCATCGGGGGCGACCGGTCCGCCTCCATTCCGTCCATGGCCATATCCCCGTCCTTGCCCGTCAGCCCATCCTCGCCCCCAGCTTCTCGGCCAGCCAGTCCGCGAAGGTGGTGCTGGCGATGCTCAGGTAGTCATGCTGGCAGTGCTGTGCCCCTCCTTCCTCGGCGGTGAAGACCCGCATCGTCTTGTCGGCGGACCCCACCGCCGCGAAGAGCGCCCTGGCGTCGTCGAGGGGCACCTGCTCGTCCTCCTCGCCATGGAGGAGCAGGAAGGGGCACCGGACCCGCTCGACCACGCCCTGGAGCCGGAAGTCCTCCAAGCGGGCCAGGGCGGCCTCGATCCCCTCCACCCCAAGCACCCACTGGATGTGGTGCGCGGGAACCGAGAGCTGGGTCTGGAACCCCGAGCGCAGCCGGCTCTCCCAGGTGGCGTGGTAATCCCAGATGGCGCCCCAAGCGACGCAGGCGCGATAGCGCGGCTCCATGGCCGCAACCCGAGAGGCATAGTAACCTCCCAGGCTGATGGCCAGGACGCCAGCCCGGGCGGCGTCCACGTCCCCGCGGCTCTCCAGGTAGTCCAGGGCCGCGCTTCCCGCCCGCTCGTAGTCGTGGCGAAGGGGGAGGCCGCGGAAGCGGATCGACTCCCCGTTCCCGGGGCCGTCGACGACCAGGCAGGCCATCCCCCGACGGGTGAGGTCGCGCACCCCCCGCAGGTAGCACAGCTCTTTGGTCACGTCCAGGCCGTCGAAGTAGACCACGCACGGCGGGCGGGGATCGTCGGTGTTCTCCGCGTGGACCAGGTACGCCGGCAATGACGTGCCCTGGTAGGGCACCTCCACCATCTCGATGCGAGGCGCGTCGATCAGCTCGGCGTAGCCGTGGAAGCACCAGACCGCGGCCCGATAGGCGTCGAGGGCGATCTCGTCCTTCGGGATCCGGAACCGCTCCCCGATCTGGTAGTAGGCACAGGCCCGGAGGTAGAGGCCGGCCGCGGTCAGGCGCCGCCCCGACGAGCGGGCGGCCTCGGCGAGACCCTGGAGGCGGGTCGCCTCCGCGCGCCACTCGTTGAACCAGGCCGCATCATCGCCCACCCGATCGCGCAACCGCCGTCCGACCCGGTCGACCTCTGCCACCTCGGCGCCACCTTGACCGGCGGTGCTGAGCACGAAGGCCAGGGCTGCCGACCACCGGTAGTCCTCGGGGAAGTAGGCGAACCAGTTGGCATGACGCGGCGGCACGGTGAGGACGCGGCTCATCGCCGCGCCTCCTGCGGCAGCACCTGGGACAACCAGCGCGTCACCGATCGCCCCACCTCCTGGTCGAGGCCGTTGTACCAGTGGTCGCAACCCTCAAGGTCGACCACCTGGCAGGGCCCTCCGGCCCGACGGGCGAAGGCGTCGGCAGGGTACAGCTCTCGGTCCTCGGCCGCGCCACGGAGGAACAAGGTCGGGCAGCGAACGCCGGGCGCCAGCTCCAGCAGATCCGGGGGGCCAGCCAGGTAGTCCAAGAAGCTCTCGGCCGAGATCACGTGCCACCAACCGGGGAGCAGCATCAGCTCACGTCCTCGCCCCGCCGCGACCAGCTCCTGGGCCCGCCTCGTCAGCTCCTGGAGGCGGGATCCCGCGAACAGTCCCAGCTCGCTGATCTTGCGGTGTACCTTGGCCCCCCCGCAGTGGGCCGAGAGCAAGACCAGCGCCGGCGTCTCCGGATGGTCGACCACGTAGCGGACGGCCAGCGTGCCGCCGTTGCTGTGCCCGATCACGATCGGGGCCGGATGACCTCGAGCGCGGAGGTAGCGCCCTGCCAGCTCGTTGTCCTCGAGCGCCTGGGCCGTGGTCTGGAAGGCCCCGCCCACCGGCTCCCGGCTGCGGTAGGTGGCCACGACATCGTGGCCCCGCCGGTTGAAGGCCAGGCACGCCAGCCCCATCTCGGTCAAGTGAGGGGGCAGGAAGGCGGGCGGGCCCACGTAGAAGTTGGACTGGTTGCCGTGGAAGACCAGGGCCGCACCGCGGACCGGCCCCTCGGCGGGCTCGTAGTAGAGCCCGTGCAGCGGCTCCGTCCCCGTGGGGATGGCGACGAGCTCCAGGCGCATGGTGGGGACCGCCATCAACGGTACGCCGGCAGCACCCGCTCGCCCAGGAGCTGCACCTGCTCCAGGCTCGGGACCTGGGGGAAGAGGATGGTGAGGTCGAAGCCAGCCTCGGCGTTCTTTGCCACCCACTCCGCCACCGCCTCTGGGGGGCCGTGCTTGACCACCTCCTCGGGTGGCCGCACCGTGCCCATGGGGTAGTAGCGCTGGGTCTGACGCACCGCCTCCTCCAGCTGCGCCTTCCCCCCCACCGCCACGTAGGCGATGCGCGCGACCGTGAAGCGGGGCTTGCCATGCTCCTGGGCCCAGGAGCGGACCCGACGCACGAGCGGGGCTGCCTGCTCGGGCTCGACCAACGCCCCTACGACGAACCCATCCCCGAGCTCGACCGCCCTTCGCTGGCCCGGCTCGTTGTTGGGGTTGGCCCCAACCCAGATCGGGACCTGCTCCTGGACCGGCGCTGGCCCCAGCGGTCCAAACCCCTCCTTGGTGGCCCGCCTCGCCTCGGCCCAGATCTCGCGGATGCGTCGCACCTGCCGTCGGAACCGCGACACCCGATGCCCCATGTCGGCGCCGAGCACCTCATAGTCGTCCGGCCGCCCGCCCAAGGCCACGCCCAGGTCGAGCCGCCCGTTGGAGACCCGGTCGATCACCGCCGCCTGCTTGGCCACCAGGACCTCGTTGCGGTTGGGAAGCTGCATCACCGCCGTGACCAGGCGCGCTCGCTCCGTCACCGCCGCGGCCGCCGCCAGCGTCACCAGCGGCTCCCACATGTCGTAGTTCGGTCGATCCAAGGTGGCAAGGCAGTGGAACCCGGCCGCGTCCGCGGCCCGGGCCCACTCGATGAAGAGGCGTCGGTCGAGACCATAGGGAAGCGCGTTGGGAAGCGCGATCCCGAGCTTCATGCGGACCTCCTCGACACCTCCCGACCAGGGAGGGCAGCGACCGAATGGGGAGAGGCCACATCTGGCCGGCCCACCGAGGGCACGGCCAGGACCAGGGGCCCATGGCCGGATGCGTGGCCAGGCCCGGGATGAGCCTCCAGGGGATCACGACCCTCAAGCCAGCCCCCGTCCTGGGGAGATCTCAGCTGGCCGAGGATGCGCTCAGACACGGACCATGGAGTTGCAGATCCGGTTCAGCTCGATCGGGCCATCGTCGCCCACGACGACCGTGCCTCCGATGTTGACACGGCAGCGTCCCAGCACGCAATTCGGCTCGAAGGCGAAGCCCATCCCGGGGCGGAGGACGAGGTCGGGCAGGGTGGTCTCCAGCGCCCCGACCTCGCGATAGGCATCCATCCCCGGTTGGGCCGGGAACCCTTGCCCGCAACGCCCAATGGCCCCGAAGGGGTTGAGGCTGTGGAGGTGGGGGGTGAGGTTCCAGCCCCCGACGCGCCGGATGGGCTCGTCCATCGCCTCCACCACGTCCCCGAAGCGTGCTCCCACCTTCAGCTCCCGAAGCCCGATCTCATAGGCCTCGCGGGCGGCTCGGGCGCACACCTCCGCCTCCGGCGGGACGTCCCCCACCGCGATCGTGAGCTGCTGCTGGCTCTCCAGCATCCCTGCGGTCACGAAGAGCTCGGCCAGTACCAGATCGCCGTTCTGGATCGCCCTCGGCGGCTGGGGTCGATAGGTCCAGGGGGGCGGCCCCCAGGCCAGGGTGCCAGGACCCGAGAGCAGGATCAGCCAGTAGCAGTTGGCCACGTTGGCGAAGCAGGCGGCGGCGGCAGCCGCGTAGAGGTCGCTCTCCAGCACCCCGGGACGGGCTGCCTCGACCATCGCCTCGCACATGCGCTCCCCCGCCTGGGCCGACCAGCGGAGGACCTCGACCTCCTCGGGGCTGCGGGCCATGGTCAGCTCGCTGAAGCGGCGCTGGACGGGGACGAAGGTGGCCTCGGGCAGCGCTTCCAGCACCCGCTGCCAGGTGACATACGGGATCAGCCCCTCGGGGAAAAAGGGGGGATACGGCTCGAGGCCGAGGACGCCGATCCGGCCTCGCTCCAGGCCCTGCTCACGCAAGGTCCGCACGATGGCGTCGGCGCCGCGGCCGGTCCGGATCTGGGAGGGGCGCAGCCAGGTGGCATCACCGCGCCTCGATGCCTCCAGGTGATCGCCGATGACGGCCGAGGACCAGACCAAGGCCACCAGCTCACCCCGCCGGGGGAGGATCACCGTCGCCCCCGGCCGATCGTTCGTGAAGTAGGTGTCGGGCGTGAACTGCGGGGGACCTGCCTCTCCACGCTCGCCATAGGCCAGGAGCGCGTCCAGGTCTTGCTCCTCCATCAGGTCGCGAGCCAGCCGGTAGCGGCGGTCGCGCTCCGCGATCGAGAAGCGAGGGATGGCCACGACCGTGCCGCTCACAGCCCCACCCCGGCCCCGTCCAGGCGCCGTAGCAGGCGATGGCTCGGGGCTCGCACCTCCAGGGTAAAGACGTCGGCCCGATTGTAGTGGCCGCTGTAGTCGTGGACGACCTTGGCCCGCACACAATCGTGCAGGTCGAGCTCGGCCAGGAGGAGCCCCTGCTCGTCACCGGGCATGGGGCCGCTCAGGACCCGGCTGGTGGCCCCGATCACGCTGGACCCACCCCCGTTCAACGGGTCGGCCAGGAAGCGACGGTCATCGTCCGTGCGCGGGAGGAGATGACGATGCTCCTCGGTGATGGTGCCGCAGGCGTTGAGGACGAAGCAACTCGCCTTGTAGGACAACGACAGCGTGTTGAAGGTCACCGCCTCCGCCATGGGGTGCTCGTTGGGCGAGAAGTGGCTGGGCCAGCAGGCGACGTGGATCTGGGCCCCTTGCGCGGCGAGGGCGAAGATGGCCAACGGATTGGCGTTCTCCCCGCAGAGGAGACCGGTCAGGCGCCCGATCTTGGTCTCGAAGACCGGCACCATCTCACCGCGCCCGGGGGCGTGGACGATGCGTTCGCCGACGGTGGGGACCAGCTTCTGGCGCTTGCCCAGGATGCGTCCCCCGTCATCGATAAAGAGCTGGGTGTTGTACATGGTGCCGGTGGTCCCCGGCTCGCGCTCGCAGACCCCGATCACCACGTGGACGCCCGCCCTCCGCGCCGCCTCGCAGAGGGCGTCGGTGACCGGCCCCCCCACCTCGACCGAGTTGGCGAAGAGCTCGGCCGCCCATTCCAGGCTTTGCTTGCCGGTGACGGGATGGAAGTGATACCAGGTGGGATGCCCGGGGATGAACCCCTCAGGGAAGGCGACCAGGCGGGCGCCCTGGGCGCCCGCCTCCTGGATCCACCGCACCGCCTCCTCGAGGCAGCGATCACGCCGGAGGAAGGGCCCGGTCGCCTGGACGACCGCGACGCGCAGCCCCCGCGCGCTCATGGCGTCGGACGAGCGGCGCTGTCGTGCCGGAACTCCTCGATCCACTTGCTCTCGGGCAGGATCCCCCAGGGCGGGACGTTCTTATAGGTCTTGATGGGCACGTTGCGCAGCTCCCCGTTCACCTGCTCCACCTGGCAGATGTAAATGTTCTGGATCGGCGAGTAGGCGGGAGGGCCGCTCAGCTTGACCGGGCCCCGAGCGGAGACGATGGGAGTGGTGCGCATGGCCTGGATCACGGCCTTCTTGTTGGAGACGTCACCGTGCAGGCGCTTCAGCGCGGCCACCAACAGCCTGGCCTTGGTGTAGCCAGCGTCGGAGTAGTAGCCGGGGTAGGTGCCATAGGCGGCCTTGTACTCGTTGGCGAACTTCTGGTTCTGCGGGCTCTGGATCCCGTCGCAGTACTGGGCGCCCGTATGCAGGCCCAGGACCGCGGCCGGCTCCTCCGAGGGCAACGCCGAGTAGTCGGTCATCTGGGTGATCCCGAAGAGCGGGACCTTGTTCCTCAACCCGAACTGCAGGTACGCCTGGGTGAACCGCACCGCCACCTGCCCGGAGACCTCGGCGTAGACGGCGTCGACATTGGTGGGGATCTGCGAGACGTAGGGGCTGAAGTCGAGGGTGGTGTTGGGGAACCAGATCATCTTGTCGATGGTCCCCCCTAGCTGCTTGAACGCGGCGGCAAACCCACCGTCGACCAGCCAGCCAAAGGCGAAGTCCTGACCGACGGTGACGATGTGTCGCCAGTGCATGTCGTTGTAGGCCCACTCCGCGGCCATGATGGCGGGCTGGTTGCAGGCCCAGCCCGAGCTGAGGCCGTTGTTGAACTTGACGTAGTAGTCAAGCTGGATGGCGGAGCACATCGAGAGGTCATCGGTGGGGATGCCCCGGGGGCCGAGGTAGGCGGCCACGGCCGCGATCTCGTTGGCGGCGAGCGGCCCCTCGAAGATCTGCACCCCCTGGTTCTCGACCAGCTGGTGGGCCACGGAGAGCGCCTGGTTCGGATCGGCCGCGGTGTCGGCGAAGATGGGCACGATCTTGTGGCCATCGACGACGTCGCCGAAGTCCTTCAAGCCAAGCTTGAAGCCGTTCTCCTCGTCGCGCCCGTTGGAGGCGAAGTTCCCGGTCAACGGGACCTCGTAGCCCACCTTGATCGGCGAGGCGCTGGCACCCCCTTGGTTGCTCGCGCCACCGCAGGCGGCCACCAGCCCCAGGCTCAACAGCCCGGCCAGGATCCTACAAACGCTACCCGATCTGATCATCCTTCCTCCTCAACTCCTTAGCTCCAACGTCCTTCGGTCGCGGGTTGCAGGTGGCGCAGGGCACGCTCGTCGTAGCGAGCCCCCGCACCGGCACCCGGCGGGGCTGCCTCCTCGATCCGACGGAGGTCCTCGGGGCTGAGCTCGACCTCGAGCGCGGCGACGTTCTCCTCCAGGTGCGGGCGCCGTCCTGCGCCCGGGATGGGGACCAGGTGCTCGCCCTGGGCTAGGACCCAGGCGATCGCCAGTTGCGCCGGGGTGCAGCCCTTGGCCGCGGCCACCGCCGTCACCCGATCCACCAGGGCCAGGTTGACGGGCAGGGCCTCCTCGGCGAATCGGGGATGCTGTCGACGACGGTCGTCATCGGCCAGGTCCCCCCGGCTCCGGATGCGGCCGGTGAGCAACCCCCGACCCAAGGGGCTGTAGGCGACGTAGCCGATGCCAAGCTCCCGGCAGGTCGGGATCAGCTCCACCTCCGGCTCCCGCCACCACAGCGAGTACTCGGTCTGAAGCGCGGCGATGGGATGCACGGCGTGGGCACGGCGCAGGGTTGAGGGCGAGGCCTCACAGAGGCCAAGCTCGCGCACCTTGCCCTCCTCGACCAACCTGGCCATGGCCCCGACCGTCTCCTCGATCGGCACCTGGGGGTCCACCCGGTGCTGGAAGTAGAGGTCGATGTGGTCGGTGCCGAGCCGCCGCAGGCTGCGCTCGCACGCCTGCCGGACGTAGGCTGGGCTGCCATCCACGCCCGCCGGGCGCCCGTCCGGCCCCGTCACCTGGCCGAACTTGGTGGCCACGACCGCCTGCTCACGCCGGCCGCGCAGGGCCCGCCCGAGCAGCTCCTCGTTGTGGCCGGCCCCATACATGTCGGAGGTGTCGAACAGGGTCACCCCCAGCTCAAGGGCACGGTGGATGGTGGCGATCGCCTCCGCCTCCTCCACCCGACCGTAGGTGCCCGACATGCCCATGCAGCCCAGGCCGATCGCGGACACGCGGAGTCCCCCAAGGGTTCTCTGCCTCACCACTAGACCCCCAGATAGGTGTGCTTGACATCCTCGGCCGCCTCCAGCTCCTGGGGGCTGCCGTCCCAGACCACCACCCCCTTGGAGAGGATGTAGACGTGGTCGGCGGAGCTGACCCCGACCTGGTAGTTCTGCTCCACCAGCAGGATCGAGAGGTGCTGGCCGCGCAGGCTGCGGATCACCTCCTCGACCCGCTCCACGATGACCGGTGCCAGCCCCTCCGAGGGCTCGTCCATGAGGAGGATGCGCGGGTTGCTCATCAGCGCCCGGCCGATGGCGAGCATCTGCTGCTCGCCCCCCGAGAGCTCCCCACCCCGGTTGCGACGGCGGTCACGGAGGTTGGGGAAGACCTCGTAGACCCGGTCCAGGTCCCAGACGTTGCCGTCCCTGCCGCCACGGGCAGCCCTCCGAGAGGCCAAGATCAGGTTCTCCTCCACCGTCAGGGAGGGGAAGACGTGTCGGCCCTGGGGGACCAGGCCCAGCCCCTTTTGGGCAATCTCGAAGGGCTGTAGGCCCACCAGCTCCTCACCGTCGAGCCGGATGTGGCCAGCGCTGGGCGGCGACAGGCCCATGAGGCTGCGGATCAAGGTGGTCTTCCCCATGCCGTTGCGCCCCAGGAGGGTGGTGCAGGCACCATCCGGCACCTGCATGGTCACGCCCTGCAGCACATAGCTCTGACCCCGATAGGTGTGGATGTCCTCGATCTCGAGCACCGCCGCTACCTCTTCGACCCCAGGTAGATCTCGCGCACCCGGGGATGGCTCTGGATCTCAGCCGTCGGCCCCTCCGCCACCACCTCCCCGAAGTGCAGGACCGTGATCCGGTTGACGACGTCACGGACCAGGTCCATGTCGTGCTCGATCATGACCAGGGTCAGCTCGGGAGGCAGGGAGTGGAGCAGCGCCCGCATGCTGACCCGCTCGCCGGGCGAGAGCCCGGCTCCCGGCTCGTCCAAGAGCAGCAGACGCGGCTTGAGGGTCAGGGCGAGCGCGACCTCGAGCTGCCGGACCTCGCCATGGGAGAGATCAGAGACCGGGCTGTCGAGGCGGTCGGCGAGCCCGAACCGATGGGCCAGCTCCTCCACCTCCTGGTTGCGGGCCCGGTAGCTCCGCCAGCTGCGGAACAAGGAGAACTTGGACCGGGACAGGCCGTGCGCGCCAATGGTCAGGTTCTCGCGCACGGTGAGGTGCACGAAGGGCCGCGTGATCTGGTAGGTACGTCCGAGGCCCAGCGCGACTCTGGACGGCGGCGAGTGCCGCGTGATCTCCCGGCCGAACAGCTCGATGCGTCCCCGGGTCGCCTTCAGCTCTCCGCTGATGACGTTGAAGAGCGTGGTCTTGCCAGCCCCGTTGGGGCCAATGATGCCGTGGCGCGCGCCGACCGCCACCTCGAGGTTCACGTCCGCCACCGCCGTGATCCCACCGAACCGACGGCTGACGCCGACCAGGCGCAGGGCGGTCGTCCCATCCTCGGCTGCGCTCATCCCGTCCTCCCGTAGTGAGCGGCCTGGACCTCCCATCGGGACCTCGAGAGCGGGCCCCAAGGAGGGCTCTGCGTGATGGTGTCGATGACCACGTTGCGCAAGGCGCCATCCACCATCTCGACCCGACGGATGTAGATGTTCTGGATCGGTGAGTTGGTGGCGGGGTCGATCCTCACCGGCCCCCTGGGGGCGTCGAAGGGCGTGGTCTTGAGAGCGTTGACGAGCGCCTTGTGGTCGGCCGTGTCTCCGTTGAGCCGCCTCAAGGCCGCGATCAGCAGCCGGGCGGTCGCATAGGCGCTCTCAGCGTAGTAGGAGGGGTACTTGCCGGTGGCGCCGTGGTACTCCTGGACGAACGCCTTGTTGGCCGGCGTGTTCAGCCCATCGGCATACTGCAGGACGGTGATGGCGCCCAGCACCGAGCTCGGGGACTCCGAGCGCATGGCAGAGTAGTCGGTCAACGTGCCTCCACCCACCAAAGGGATCTTGCCCATCAGCCCGAAGGCCTGGTAGGCCTGGGTGAAGCGGACCGCGGCCGAGCCCGCGGCGAGGTCGAAGACGGCCTGGGTGCCCGACGGGATCTGGGAGACGTACGGGCTGTAGTCGGTGGCGTTGAAGGGCGCCCAGATCTGCTTGTCGATGCGGCAGCCGGCGGCCGTGTAGGTGGAGACGAAGCCCCCGGTCACCTGCCACCCAAAGGCGTAGTCCATGGCCACCGTGGTCAGGTGCTTGTACCCCAAGGTGTCGCAGACGTACCTCCCGAAGTTGAGGGTCGGCTGGTCGCAGGTCCAGCCGGTCAGGATCAGGTTGGGGGTCTTCTGGGTGGTGGCCAGCTCGACCGAGCAGGCGCTCGGGTACAGGGTCGGGATGCCGCTTGCGGCCACGAAGCCGCGGATGGCCAGCCCCACGTTGGCGGCGATGGGGCCGATGAGCACATCGACCTTCTGGGTCTGGACCAGCTGGCGGGCGTCGGTCAGCCCCTGGTTGGGATCGGAGGCGTCGTCGACGAAGATGGTCTGGATCTTCCTTCCGGCGACGCTGCCACCGGCATCCTTGATGGCCAGGTTCCAGCCGTCGCGCTCGTCTTGGGCGTTGGCGGCGAAGACCCCGGTCAGGGGCAAGATGAAGCCAACCTTGACCGGACCGGCCTGCCTGGCCGCCCCGCCGCCGCAGCCGACCAGGGCGAGCAGCACGGCGCCCAGGAGTCCCATGCACGTACGACCTCTCCCCACGATCGCTCCTCCCTACCGGAGCCCGGCGGCGCTCACGCCAGATCGTCCTCGTAAACCCCCACCACCGACCGCTCGGCGAGGCGGGGCTCCACGCTCGGCGGGGCGCCGGCACGGCCTCTCAGCCATCGGCCGAGACGGGTCAGGAGCCCCCAGAGCCCGTCCGGCGCGAAAAGCACCACCAGCACAAAGATGACGCCCTGGACCGTCACCCAGCGCTGGACGTAGATGCTCAGGTACTGCTGCAAGAAGACGATGACCAGCGAGCCCAGCAAGGGGCCCCAGAGCGTCCCCAGCCCGCCGAGCACGGCCATCAGGACCACGGTGCCGTTGTGGCCGAAGTCGATCGCGGTCGGGCTGATGTAGAGGTTGAAGAACCCGAACAGGACCCCCGCCACCCCGGCGAAGAAGGCTGAGATCACGAAGGCCAGGTACTTGTGCAATCCCACGCGATAGCCGAGCGTGCGCATCCTGAGCTCGTTGTCCTTGATGCCACGCAGGGTGAGGCCGAAGGGCGAGTTGACGATGGCACGGAGGATGAGCGCGCAGATCACGAAGATGACGAGCACGAAGTAGTAGTAGGCAGTGCTGCCGCTGAGGTCGATCGGGCCCAGGCCCGGCCGATCGGAGATGGGGAGCCCATTGTCGCCGCCGCTCACGCTCACCCAGCGATAGGCGAGCCCCCAGATGATCTGACCCAGGGCGAGGGTCAGGATCACGAAAGTGATGCCGCCCACGCGGACGGCGGCGAGCCCGAAGACCAGGGCCGTGACCACGACCGCGAGCAAGGCCAGGCCGACGCTGGCGTTGGCGCTCATCCCCTGCTTCAGACCCCAGGCGATGCCGTAGGCCCCGACCCCGAGGAAGGCCGCCTGGCCCAGGGACACCAACCCGGTATAGCCCCCGATCAGGTCGAGGCTCATGGCCAGCAGGCCGAAGATCAGGAAGTTGAGGCCGAGCGAGACGTAGAAGGTGGAGCCCAGCTGCGGGACGATGGCCGCGATCGCGAGCAGGACCAGGGCCACGAGGGCCCGCAGCCACGCAGGGCGACGATCGAGGACACGAACGACGGCGCTCATCAGACCGTGCTCTTCCCGAACAGGCCCTGGGGCCGCCAGAGCAGGATGATCGCCATGGGCGCGAAGAGCGTGAAGTAGGCGAGCTCAGGGAAGTACGCCTGGCCGTAGTTGTCGAGCAGCCCGGCCACCAGGCTGCCCACGATCGCGCCTCGCAACGACCCCAGGCCGCCGATGATGACCACCACGAGGGCGAAGACCAGGATGTCCGAGTCTCCCCCGGGGTAGAGGGTGAGCAGGCTACCGCCCAGCACCCCCGCCAGCCCGGCCAGGAGCGTGCCCAGCACGAAGACGGCGGTGAAGACCCGGTTGATGTTGATGCCCAGGGCGCTCACCATCTCGCGGTCGTCCACCCCCGCCCGAATGATCGCCCCGATCCTCGTCCGCCCCAGGAGGTAGGAGAGGAGCAGGGCCACCACCACCGCCACGCCGAGGATGACGAAGCGGCTGTTCGGGTAGGTCAGCGTCCCCAGCCGGCTGGAGCGATCGAGCACACCGGGCATGTGGATGGCCAGGGGGTCGCCGCCCCAGATGGCCAACGCCACGTCGCCCATGATGAACGCCACCCCCATGGTCAGCAACAGCTCGGAGAACGGCATCCCTCGCACCCGGGTCAGCAGCCCCCGCTCCAAGATGACGCCGAAGATGGCCATCGCCACCGCCCCCGCGGCCAGGCCGAGCACGAAGCTGTGGGTCAGGGCGATGGTGGAGTACCCCACGTAGCCGCCCACGAGGTAGGTGCCACCGTGCGCCAGGTTCACGATCCGCATCAGGCCGAAAATGAGCGTGAACCCACTGCCGAGCAAGAAGAGCAGCCCCGCAAACGTCAACCCGTTGAGGGTCTGCTCAATGAATCCCTGCATGGCCTCCCTCCCTACCTGGCATGGTTCGGCAGCATCCTAGGTGGGGCACGGCGACAACGTCAACAACCATACCGCGTGGCGGAATAAGATTCCGATTCATGGAAGCAGCGCGCATCCACGCCTGGGGCGGGGATCTGGTCCTGGAGCAGGTCCCGGAGCCGCGCCCGGGCCCCGGCGAGGTCCTGATCCAGGTGCTGGCGTGCGGGGTGGGCCTGACCGTCCTGAACTGCATCGACGGCCACCTGGGGGCCGACCCCGATGACCTGCCCAGGATCCCGGGGCACGAGCTGGTGGGCAAGATCGTCGAGGCCGGCCCTGGGGTGGACCCCTCCCGCCGGGGGGAGCTGGTGAGCGCGTATTTCTACCTGTTCTGCGGCCACTGTGCGCGCTGCCTCGCCGGGCAAGAGGACCTGTGCCTTCGCCTGGAGGGGTGGATCGGGGTGGACCGCGACGGCGGCTATGCCCCGCTGGTCGCCCTCCCGGAACGCAACGCGCTCGCGATCCCTCCCAGCCTGGACCCGGTGGAGGCCACGGTGATCGCCGACGCGGTGGCCACCCCGGTACACGTCTCCCACCTCGCCCGCATCCAGCCCGGGGAACGGGTGGCCGTGATCGCCGCCGGCGGCGGGCTCGGCATCCACATGAGCCAGGTCGCCCGAGGGTTCGGGGCCGAGGTGGTTGGCCTGGAGACGGCCCCAGCCAAGCGCCGTTACCTCGAGCAGGAGCTGCAGATCGCAACCGCGGACTCGACCGACTTCTCCGCCGTGCGTCTGCCCCACGGCTGGGAGGGAGGCGCGGACGTGGTGATCGACTTCCTGGGCCGGAGGGAGAGCCTGACCTGGGCGCTGAACGCCCTGGGGCCATCCGGCCGGTTGGTCACGCTGACCACCTTCCCCGGGATCGACTTCCCGGTCAGCCCGCGCCAGCTGGTCTTCTCCCAGCTCTCCATCCTCGGCTCGCGCTACGCGACCCGGGGCGAGTTCGAGCTCGCCGCGCGCCTGGTCGCGGAAGGCCGGGTGCGGCCGGTGATCGGGCGGCGAGAGCGTCTGGCCGACGTGCGGGCCATCCACGAGGACCTGCGGCACGGGCGTCTGCTGGGACGCGGCGCCCTGGTCTGGTCCGACCCAGCCTCCTGAGCCGGCCGAGGCCGACCCGGGCCACGATCGTCGCCCGCCACCGCCCACCGCGGGTGGTGGCGATCGGTGCCGTCCACGAGGCCAGGCCGCGGGCCTAGCTCGGCACGTCGGCCGAGCCCGCGCGCGCTCCCCTCCCGCCTGGGTCGGGCCCGCGACCCCATCCCCACCGGCCCGGAGGCGAGGCGGCCGCGGCCGGAGCCACTACCCGTCGAGGCCCGGGTCGGCCATAATGCTCTGAGTTTCCGTGTTCTGATATGACATTCCGCACAGCAGAAAGGAGGCCCGATGGCAACGACTTCCCACGAGACCACGCCCTACGGCAAGGGGATGGACCTCTCCTTCCTGCAGAAGCCGCATGAGTTCGACCCGCGGCGCACCTACAGCACCACCGGGACCGACTGGCAGGCACGGGTGGACTTCGACCGGCTGCGTCGCGACCGTCTGGGGCGGGCGCGGGCGATGATGGAGAAGCACGACCTGGGAGCCCTGGTGTGCTTCGTGGGTGAGAACGTCAGGTACATCACCAGCGTCTACCAGGGGAACTGGAAGAACAACATCTACATCCGCTACTGCGTCCTGCCTCGCGGCGGGGACCCGGTCCTCTTCGAGACCGCCGGCTCGGACCTGGAGTGCGCCAAGATCGACGCCCCCTGGCTCAAGGGCAACATCCGTCCTGCCATCACCTGGAAGTGGGCCGAGACCGCGGAACCGATGATGGCCCGGCGCATGGCCCAGTCGATCATGGAGGTCCTCAAGGAGCACCACGTCGACAAGGAACGGATCGGGGTCGACGTCTACGACCCCTCTGCCTACGCCGCCTTCCAGGAGCTGAACCTGAACGTGGTCAGCGCCTGGCCGGCGATGTCCGGGGCCCGGGTCATCAAGACGCCGGATGAGATCGAGTTGCTCAAGATCTCGTCGGCGATCGGGGACACCGCCTTCTGGAAGATCGAGCACGAATGGCTCAAGCCCGGGGTCCGGGAGTCGGAGATCACGGCCAAGGTCAACGAGTACCTCTACTCCCAAGGCTTCGATTTCGTCTACGACATCATCGTCGCCTCGGGCGGCAACACCAGCCCCTACCGGCGCTGGCACACGGACAAGGTCATCCGCCAGGGAGACCTCGTGATCATCGACCAGAACGCGGTCGGCCCGGGCGGATACTTCGTGGACTTCGTGCGCTGCTTCAAGGTCGGGGGGAAGTGGACGCCGAAGGAGAAGGACCTCTACAAGGAGTGCCACGAGACCATGTACGCGGCGATCGAGATGATGAAGGCCGGCAACACCACGGCCGACGTCGCCGCCAAGCTCCCCACCTACGCCGACGACGAGTACAAGACGGTCACGCTGCAGCAGTTCGCCCACTCGATCGGGCTCTCGCTCTACGAGGGGATGTGGATCTCCCGCGCCTACTCCCTGGAGTACCCGGTGCCGCTCGAGGAGGGGATGTACTTCGCGGCCGAGACCTTCGCCGGCCACCCCGGCCTGGAGCAGACCGTCCGGTTGGAGGAGAACCTGCTGGTGACCAAGGATGGGCCGGTGATCTTCACCAAGTACCCGTTCGACGAGGAGGCCCTCTCCTAGGTCGAGGGCGCTGGAGTCATGCCCGAGCGCGTGCTCGTCACCGACACCCTCGCCGTGTTCGGCTCGCTCGACGTCGAGCGAGCCGTCCTGGCGCCCTTGGGCCTGGAGCTGGTGCCCGCCTCGGCCACGGACGAGGCGACGTTGGCCCGGGAGGCGGGCTCGGCCGCGGCCATCCTGGTCGTCTACGCCCGCATCACCGAGCCGGTGATCGCGGCCGCCGCCAAGGCCGGCTGCCGTGTGGTCGCCCGCTGCGGCATCGGCGTCGACAACATCGACCTCGAGGCCGCCACCCGTCATGGCGTCCAGGTCACGAACGTCCCCGACTACTGCCTCGACGAGGTGGCGGACCACACCCTCGCCCTCCTGCTCTGCGCCGCCCGTGGCGTGCTCCAGGCGGCGACCGCGGTCAGAGAGGGGGCCTGGCAGGTACCACGGGGCGGGATCCGACGGCTCCAGGGCCGGCGCCTGGCGCTGGTGGGCACGGGGCGCATCGGACGGCGGGTCAGCGCCCGCGCCCGCGCCTTCGGCCTCGAGGTGATCGGCTTCGATCCCTACCTCTCGCCCTGGGATCTGGAGGGGACGCGGCGAGCGTCCACCCTCGTCGAGGCCATCGCCGAGGCCGACTTCATCTCCCTGCACGCGCCCCTCACGCCCGAGAACCACCATCTCATCGATGCCACGGCCATCGCCGCTATGCGGCGAGCGCCCGTGCTCGTCAACACCGCCCGAGGTGGCCTGGTGGACCTGGAGGCGGTGCTGCGAGGGCTGGACGGGGGCCAGCTCTCGGCCGTGGCCCTGGATGTCACCGAGGTCGAGCCCCTCCCCCCCGACCATCCCCTGCGCCGGCACCCTCGGGCCTTGATCACCCCCCATATGGCGTTCTACTCCGAGGAGGCGGAGCATGAGCTCAGACGACGAGCGGCCGAGGAGGTCGCCAGGGCGATCAGAGGGGAGCCACCTCGCTGCCCGGTCAATGCCCCGGGGAGCAGGGGCCATGGCTGAGGCGACGGTCGACGGGCTGGCCATCCCCACCTACCCCGACCTGGCCGGGAAGGTGGCGGTGGTGACCGGGGGCTCCCGAGGGATCGGGGCCGCGACCTGCCGCATGCTGGCCGCGAACCGCGCCCGGGTGGTGGTCAGCGGCCGCGACCAGCACGCCATCGACCAGGTGGTGACGGGGATCGTCGAGGCCGGCGGCCAGGCGATCGGGGTCAGCGCCGATTGCACCCGCTTCGAGGCCGTCGAGCGCCTGCGCCAGCAGACCGAGCGGGAGTACGGGCCGGCCGACATCTTGGTCGCGTTCGCGGGCGGCTTCGGCCGCTACACCCCCGCCCACCTCATCAGTGAGGAGGAGTGGCGGGAGGTGATCGACGCCAACCTCACCTCGACCTTCCTGACCGTCAAGAGCTTCCTCCCGGGCATGATCGAGCGCCGTCGAGGGGCGATCGTCACCATGGCCTCCAACGCTGCCCGCTTCCTCGACATCCTGACCACCGCCTCCTACGCCGCCTCCAAGGCGGGCATCGCCATGTTCACCCGACACGTGGCCAAGGAGGTCGGCCCCTACGGGGTTCGGGTCAACTGCGTCGCCCCGGCCACGGTGCTCTCGGAGCGGGTTCGCCGCATCATGCCCGAGGAGCGACAGCAGGAGGTGGCGCGGATGGCGCCGCTCGGCCGCCTGGGCACCCCGGAGGACGTCGCGCTCGCCACCCTCTTCTTCGTCTCGGACAGCTCATCGTGGCTGACCGGGGTGACCCTGGACGTCGCCGGTGGTCGGATCATGCTGTGAGCTAGGGCGGGGCTCGGCCTTGGATCGGGGGCGTGGTGGGCCCGCCCCGGCCGTCGCCCCCCACCAGGCCCCTCGCCCGGAGGGAGGGAACCATGCCCGACATCGTTCATGAGCCATCTGGAGGCGTCGACCTCAGCCCGGAGCCGGCGCCCCGATTCGAGCTCGGCCCCGGCCTTGAGCGCCTACGCCAGGAGGCCCACACCTTCGCCGCTCGGGAGCTGCGCCCTCGAGCGGCGAGCATGGAGTGGGCCACCGACCCGGCCCAACGCGTGGCCTGGGACCTGGTCGAGGAGGCCTCCAGGCGGGGATGGCGCACCCTAGGGCTCCCCCAGGAGGACGGCGGCGGAGGGGCCACGGTCCTCGCCCTCTGCGTCCTGATCGAGGAGCTGGCCTGGGGCGACATGGGCTTCGCCGTGCTCCTCGACCAGACGCTCAAGGTGCAGCGCATCCTGGCCCGGCTGGCCGGCGGGGAG